>Ga0222714_10000588_pt1 | contig 41751 bp, 75 predicted proteins | sample C33_3DmetaG_FD_165048 | JGI IMG/M metagenome (GOLD analysis project Ga0222714, IMG submission 165048) | Estuarine water microbial communities from San Francisco Bay, California, United States - C33_3D | ecosystem: Environmental > Aquatic > Marine > Unclassified | place: USA: California...
ACTTGTTGTTGCTGGTGATGGTAGTATCCTCACTATTCGTATTCTAGATGGTGGGTATGGATATGAAACTGCTCCTGGTATAAGTGTCATCGATAAGACTCATCATGGTGGTGGAGCTATTGCAAAAACCAAAATCGATGATCAGGGTAGACTCATCCAGATCTTCATGGTAGAGAAGGGTGAGGACTATTGCCCAACAACAGGAGCTAGTCCCAATACGCCACCTGGAGACGAATCTGACACTGGTGATGGAACTGGTGACGATGGAACTGATGGTGATGGAACTGGAGCAGATACAACTCCACCATTTATTACCTTTACTACTCCAGCTGATGATGCTGTAGGTGTTCAAACTTCGATCAGTGTATCAGTTTCTTTCAATGAAAGTATTCGTAGAGGCGCTGGAGTTATTATCTTGAGAGAATCAAGAAGTAACGATGTTCATGAGATCATCCCAGTAGATGATGATAGAATCACCTTCATTTCAGATAAGATTATAAGAATTGATCCAGATAAAGATCTTAAGTTTGAGACTGAGTATTTTATTACAATGTCTCGTGGATCTTTCGTTGATGAGGCTGGTAATAAGTTTGCTGGTATCGCAAGAACAGATACTTACAACTTTACAACTAGACCTTCCGCTGGACTTGGAAGTCAACCAGTTGGTATCGTAACTGATGTTATTCCTTGGAGACCTGGTATTGGATATACTGATGGCGATACTGGAGAAGTTGGTGGATGTACCTTCAATCTAGTGTTGACTCCTGCTGGATCTGTTGTTGGTATCACTGATCTTAAGTGTCCTAATAAGTTTGATTCTATCCCAGATATCATAATAAATACCAATACTGGAAGAGGTGCGGAATTGAAAGCTGTTCTTGCATACAGTCCAGACTTTACGAGAGATCCTGGAATTGGTCCAGATCCTCAGACTTTGGTCATCAATGTTGTCGATTGTGTAGGTAAGTAAAATGGCTAAAGAGACTCAAAAGTACAATACAAAAGAATTTTTCTCAAACAATCCTGGATTCAGGTTTGAATCTGGGGTAAAAATTCCTGATGGCGATCTTAAAGGTAAGACAGTAGATTGGGGAACAATTACAGATAATGGTCAGGGAATTTTTTATTACACCGATGGATATAAAAAAGATATTTGCCATGGTACAAGTTACGAAATTTGTGGTGTAAGAAGTGAAGAGAAGGATTACGCTAAGATATTGACCGCTGCATCTGGACATATCTTGATTGATGCCCAAGATGGTGATATAATCCTTAAGGGTAGAAATATTCGTCTTACTGCAGAAGATGGTCAGGGAGAGATTACGTTAGTATCTGGTAAACATGTTTATATTAAAGCAGCAGTAACTCATATTAAGGGAACTAATGTTAACATATTAGCAAGTAACAATTTATCCGCTGGTGGTACATTCGTTGAGTCTAGTGGAGCTGTAAGTAATGAATCAGGAACTCAGACGGATATGTTCCAAGGATCATTCTTGGGCAAAATATTCAAGTGGATCGACAAGTTTAAAGATTTCTTAGGGAAGTGTGAATAATGTCAGCATCATCTTCTATTTCATATATTGGAGATAAACAAGTAATTGGATATCTTGATACATCTTTTTTAAATATTAGTGATAAGTTACTTCCTGGAACATTAGTTGCTAATGGTCCATGCTATTTTGGTATGCCTATGGCAATCGGTGTTGCTCGTGCAACCGTTATGATTGGTCCCCCAGTTGCTGCTTCTTTGCCAGCATCACTTGAGGTAACTGGTATTGCAAACATCTTTGGATCCTTCAATGTTTTTGCCATCAGTACATTCCAAGGATTGACAACAAAACTGGGAACTACCATTAAAAATGCTCTTAGTTTGAAAAATGGTATTGATGTTAAGAACGCAGTAAATATTTCAAACGCTGTTGGTCTTGATAATGCCAACAGAAACACTAATGGAATTCTGCATGTTGCTGGGGTAATTAAGTGTGCATGGTTGGATGCAAAGATTGCCGCTGCAATGGCATCTCCACCAAAAGGATTTGATATGCACCACCCAACGAAACCAGGGTGGAGATTGACGCATATCTGTATCGAAGGTCCAGAAGCTGCAGTTTATTATCGTGGTAAGTTGGAGGGTGGAAATATGATAGAACTGCCCGATTATTGGAGAGGGTTGGTTGATGCAGAAACTATTTCGGTACAACTGACACCAATAGGAGTATGGCAAGAACTATCATATGAGTTATCCGATTGGGGGACCAAAATTAAAGTGTTAAATAATTCTGGCAGTGCAATCAATTGTAGTTATGTTGTCTTCGGAGAAAGAAAAGACGTTGATAAAATCGTTGTTGAATATGAAGGAAAGATTGAAGACTATCCAGGCAGAGACCAACGATCAATCGTTGGATATCATTATGACTATCGAGAAGGAGTGAACGGATAATGCCAAAGGCTGATCCCCAAAAGATTTCAAAAAGACTCAGAGATCAAGCAAAAGATCAAGATCGTCAGAGAGCCCAACTGTTAGAGCAGTTGACTATCACTGATGCTATCATCGACGAATATGATGAATTGATCCTGAAGTTGGATGGATTGAATCCAGAACTCATTGAAGAAATTAATGTAAAGATCAAAGCAGTTGCTGATGCATATAAGGCAAGAATTTCTGCTGGTTGTAGAAACGATCTCGCATGGGTTGCTGTACAAGAAAATAGTTTCTGGACTAGAATTAGTGGTAGTCCAGGAAGAGTTACAGTAACAACCTATGAGTGTAAGAAGGATCCTGCTCAACGGGTTCAACTTAACAACTATGGTATTAAGTATTACAGACACCCCAAAAATAGAGAGTATGGTGCGGGTGTAGTCGATGAGATTCAAGATGCAAGCATTGATAAACTAACATCAGTTCTAGTTCTATTTGGTGATTCTGCTGGTAGTTATAGTAGTGTTATTCGAGTAGGAGACTATATTACTGATGATCTTGAAGAACCACAGGTTTGGCCTACTGGAAACTTACCCAGAGTAGTTAGTGTCGGAACAACAAATTACCCTGGGGAACAGAGTGTAGTAAGTGGATTCTGTACTGCTGGTGTTTCCAGACTGTATGGTGATGGTGTCGTTGGTGTATTATCGGACTTCAACGTAGGCGATTATGTTATCGCTGAGGGATATTTCCCACTGAATACTACTATTACTGGATTCGGAGAAGCCGAATATCAACAAGATTTCATTGATGATGTTGGTGTGACAACTACGATCACCACGTCAATTTTCTATGCAGATTTGAGTAATGTTGCTATTGGGGAAACAAACAATCATGACTTTACTGTTGGTATCGTCTCATCATACAATGCAGTGTTCCTAAGCACATCTACAGATGTTGGTGCTGCCCGTAGTTCGTTCTTAATTGTTAGACCACCAGATGCGGAAGATTTAGACTTTGAAGTAACAAAGAATCCTATCGATCCTGTTGAGATTGGTATGGTTAAGGGAAAGAAGACTGGTAAGGGACACAAGGTTCAACTAATTAATAATGGTGATCCAGACAGAGTTAAAAACTGGCACTCAGTAAGAGAAGATCCAGAACCACCAGTTGGCGCTGGATATGAAGAGTATTGGACAGGAAACTTTGCATGGCCTACGTTAGAAACCACATCAATTACTGGATATGCTGGTAGTATTCCTATCTTTTCTTCGTTTATTAACTATGCCAGCGAGGGACAGAGGGTTTCTATTAGTGTTGGAACTACTACCCCACAATCAAAGATTGGTACAACTGCAGTAAGTCCAACCAATCCAGGTGGTAGCGGATGTAGTGCATTAGACTCCGCAATTTCTAGTGCAGAGTCCCAAATGAATGCGAAGATTGCAGAGAATACTCCAAAGGTAAATCATAATCTTGGGGGTACGCAGGCTCTTAGAAATCTAAGAGATGAGGAAGAAACCCAAGCATGGGGTTATCTGCAGGGGATTGCATACATCAACGATAAAAAGAAGAAGCTAAATAATAGTGCGACCGCAATCGGTGATTTTAATTGGAGTACTATTGAATGATTGAAATTGATGCAAGTAAAGAATCTTTGGACTGGTCAAAGTATGACCTTGCCAAAGATGAAATCTTTGTTATTGACAATCTATTTCCGTGGTGGTTTGTAGAACATCTAGACACAACACTACTTCATGGATTTGGATGGCAGTACGGATTATGTAGCAGTCACAAAAAGAATGCAGATGGCACTCCAAACTTTGAGTATGATAAGGGAGCAGATGAAGAGTTTGAAGTTCCTTGCTTCAAACAATCAATCTATCCACCAAGATCCGAATCTTCTTCAGATCCCAGTTATGGAATGATCTTCAAAGCAGTTATGTCTACTCTTCCATTTGAAGTAGAATTGGGAGAAATTTTGGTTAATGGTCAACAATATATCCACAACACTGCAGTTCATCAAGACTGTAGTTGTGATAATGGAATTAGTTTCATTTACTATGTCAATAGAAAATGGAAAGAATCTTGGGGTGGAGCAACTAGAGTACAAACAGAAGATGGTTGGGTAGAAATATTCCCCAAACCAGGAAGAGTGTGTTTATTCAAGGGAAACATTCCACATCACGGAATGCCACCAAATGATACTTATCGTGGTCTTAGAGCAACACTAGTCTATAAGACTATGAGAAAAATCCCGTTACCAGCAACTAGAAAAAACACTATACTATGAAGAAAGAACTTTTTGCTATTCCAGTTTTCATTGACAAGATTGATTTTGAAATCTTTAAGTTTCCAGAAGAAAAATTTGAACCGACTTGGGATTCTAATACACCAACAACATTTGGTAAGAATCATCCATTGACTGAAGAATCTTTTGGTCATCTATGTGAAGTTATAACTAGAAACCTATCTGGAGGAAATGTTCTTGGAGCAAATCCAAGAATAGGAAATATGTGGAGAAATAAGTACACTGAAAATGACTATCAAGATGTACATATCCATGCACGTTGCCAATGGAGTTTCATCATTTATGAAACGATGCAATCTCAGACTTCTTTTTTGAATCCTTCAATCAAAGATATCCAAAACCAAATTGGCAACACATGTGGTGAGTTTCCTCTGGATTATAAACCAGATCTAGGACCAGGAGATATTATCATATTCCCATCATTTTTGTTTCATTCTGTCAATAGAGGTGCAGGCGGAACATCCATTTCGGGTAATATATACATGGAGTACTGAGTAAAGTCATGGGAATGTTTGATGTGATACATTCTTCTTATTCTAAGTTTAAGGGAGAGTATCAGACAAAAGACTTAAATTGCTTTATGGCGGAATATTGGTTATCGCCTAAAGGAGAGTTATATGAAATTGATTATTCTGGTACTTCGGACTGTGTAGATATTCCAGAGGAGGAGAGAACTGCTCCATGGAATGTATTTGAATTTGTCCCAAACGGGAATCATGGGAAAATAAAGCCCACAGATTACTATAAGTATGTTAGAATGTATAATGAAGATGACGAAATCGTCCTTCATGTAAAAAAAGGAAAAGTCGTAGCGTTTCAAAAAAATGACAGAAAAGAGTGGGAATGAACTATTGTTAGATAACTTAAATGTATTTGGAGCTGCTATTGCTCAACTGCAAGATCGACTGAAAAAACTTGAAGCACGAGTGGAAAGTATTAAGGTTGATGTAGACGCCAATACATTTAATATTAATACCATGTATGATGAACTCATGACTAAGGAGGAATCCGATGACTAAAAGAACTTTTGTAGACAAGAATGGCAACTCATGGGAGTGGGAAGAAACTCCTGAGGTTCTCAAAGCGATTGAAAAGATCAACGGATCTACCTTCGTACTGCAACCACCCCCACGCAAACCCAAAGCTTGACACGAGGGGGTCGGTCCCATATAATAGGTAGGTAATCAATTGAAGACATGAAGTTTCGGGTTACCTACCAACGACCAAAGAAAAAAGGTCAATCCATTCAAAACGCAGTTTTCTATGAACTTGAAGATGCAATTCGCTGGGAAAAACATGTCCAATCTATCGGGTGTACGAATACAGAAGTCATTCCTGTGATGAATTGACTTCTGGGATTGTCGCCTAATGGTTAAGGCCCTCTGCTTATAACGGAGTGAATCGGGTTCAATTCCCGACAGTCCTATCGCTCCTTTAGCAATCTGGTGAATGCACCGAACTCATAATTCGGCTAAGGTGGGTTCGATCCCCTCAAGGAGCACCTCGGGAGATTAGCTCAGCGGTAGAGCAACGTGCTGATAACGCGGAGGTCGGTGGTTCAAATCCACCATTTCCCACCTCGGGACGGTGATGAAATTGGTAAACATAACTGACTTAAAATCAGTCGGACGTTAGTCCTTGCGGGTTCAATTCCCGCTCGTCCTATTACAAAAAACATCATGAAAAATCAAGTCGATCTATTTTCAGTTCCTTTCTTTATTGATGAGGTTGATCTAGAAAAAATTCAATTGATTGATGAGGAGCAGAGGCCAACTTTCCGTAGTGGATTGAAAACTAGTATACGCTGTAATAGACAGATCAGTTCCGATACAATTGCCTATCTTTCTGAAGTTGTTGCACGAAATATTGATACATTAGGAATTCGATATGGTAGTGCCGTAATTGGAGAACTTTGGAGAAACACTTATACAAAATCTGATTTTCAAGATCCACATATTCATCCATTTTCACAATGGAGTTTTATTATTTACGAAACAGTAAGTCAATCAAAAACTGTATTTTTAAATCCATATAGATTTCGTGTTCAGACACAAATGTCGATGTATGATGATTACTTTCGTGAAGACTGGGTGCCACAACTAAAACCAGGGCAAATTATTATTTTTCCATCTTTTATTGAACATTATGTTCTTACTGGAAATGAAGGATCAACCATCGCAGGCAACGTGTTTCTAGGTCCTATAAATATTGACGATCAGGATCAAACCTGATATAATATATTTCTTGCCTCCGTAGCTCAGCTGGATAGAGCAACGGTTTTGTAAACCGTAGGTCGTCGGTTCAAGTCCGACCGTGGGCTTTCCTCTTCGGAGGAATAGGTGGTGTTACCGCTATTTCGGACAGGGGTTCGATTCCCCTCGACTCCACTCATGGGGTCGCAATGGTCTCGACGGGGTTGTAGGAACATGACTGAAACCTGCTTGGATAAGCAACAAATAGATGCCGAAAACATCGCACCTGCGAACAATATTGTTCGCTTCTCCCGTCAAGCAGCTCCTGTTGCTGCCTGACCTATATACGGAGAGCGGGGTTAAGTTAGCCTTGTTACCCAAATAACTCTTTGAGGGTGAAATGCCCTCTACCTAAAGTATATCTACTGATAAATGAAAATTAATCTTTGGTATTGCGAACATACACAAAAATGGCGTTGGACTCTTACTGATGACCATCGACCAATTATACGACAAGAATCTGGCCAACAACCATTTCTTCGTGATGCCATGAATGATGTTGCAAATACTGTAGAGTATATGATGGAATGCGTCCAAAGGCATGATTAAAGGGGAATTAGCTCAGTTGGTAGAGCGCCTGCTTTGCAAGCAGGATGTCAGCGGTTCGAGTCCGCTATTCTCCATATCGAAGTAAAATAATATGTTTGAACTAAATCCAGCACTAGACATTACAGTAATTAAAGATATTGGTCCAAATAGAATATCTGCTGTAACGATAGATAATTTTTATTTGGATCCATATGAGGTTCGTAGATACGTAGATAATGCAAGACAAGATCCAGAAAATGTACAATCCGTTCATCATTATGGAGACAGATTGTATGTGCCAACAAAAGAAATATCTAAGAATGTAAAGCCTATATTTGATGAATTGTGTTTTGATTCTGATATATGGGGCAATAAAGAAGTTGATAAAACGGTATATCAAAAAAATTGGAATGATCTAGGATTAATTGTAAATCTAAATGATGAAGAAAATATTTTAGCAAATCCTTTGGGCATTATTCCACACCAAGATACGTACACGACTTATAGGTGCCCCAATCATTTTGGATGTGTAGTTTATCTAAACACGCCAGATGAATGTAAAGGCGGAACTCTTCTGTATAGTTTCATGGATGACATGACTGTTGATGAAAGTATAATGAAGATATGGGAAGATGAAAAAGATTTTGACATGATGAGGATGAATGTAGACCACGCAATATCACTAAAGTGTGAATTTAGATTAAACATGGCATGGAATAGATGTGTATTATATCCATCAGATATTCTACATTGTCCAGAAATGGAAAGAGGTTGGTTTGTTGATCATCAAAGGCTTGCACAAGTAATGTTCTTGTAGTATAATAATCAAGTGTGAAGGAAGTGCGCCACACATCGGTTCGTGGTAGTATGCCTCCCTACGGGGAGGTTTTTTACTGTCTAAATACATCAGACAGATACTAGCTTGAGCACATAAAATGCCTCTATCAAGATTAGAAAATTTTCTCAAGAACGCTGAAGGTAATATTCTTTACGTTAATTCAAGCGACTTTGATGCTACTGACAGTATTGAGAACAGAGGAAACTCACAGACACGTCCGTTCAAGACTATTCAGAGAGCGCTGATTGAGGCGGCAAGATTCTCATATCAGACAGGAAAAAATAACGATAAGATTGATAGAACAACAATTCTTGTATATCCTGGTACACACTATATTGATAATAGACCTGGATATACAGTAATTAATAATAGTGGTGCTGCAGAATATAGAGTAAGAAAGAACGCTGGTTGGCAAGTATCGTCTCTATCTCAGTTCACAACTGAAACTAACTTTGACGTTCTTGATCCAAACAACGAACTTTATAAGTATAACTCCACTGAAGGTGGTGTAATCCTGCCTCGTGGTACTTCAATTATTGGTCTAGATCTTCGTAAGACCAAGATTCGTCCTCTATATGTACCAGATCCAGAGGATACACAACAAACGTATGGTGGTATCCTTCGTGTAACGGGTACTTGTTACTTCACAGCATTTACTATCTTTGACGCAGATATTGCAAAGACTGCTTACTACGACTATGATAGTAATACAAAGACCCCAACGTACTCTCACCACAAACTAGCTGCATTTACCTATGCAGATGGTGTTAATAGTGTCGTCATCAATGGTGTTGACAGTGGTCTAACTGACCTAGACATGTACTATTATAAGGTATCCAGAGCGTATGGTGACGCATCTGGTAGACCTGTTGGTACATTCCCAACCTTCGATGACTTTGAACCAAACGTAGACGAATTTAGAATCGTTGGTGACCTTGCTGCTGACCCAGTTGGTATTAGTTCCATCAAGGCTGGTGATGGTAACACCTCCAGTAACATTATTACAGTTAATACCACAAGACCACACGGACTATTTAAAGATACTCCTGTTCTTATTGCTGGTATTACTACAAGTATCAACTCATATAATGGTTCTTTCTTAGTTGAGGAAGTATTAACTGACAATCAGTTCAGATATCTTGCCCCAAGTGCTCCATCAAATGCACTACCAACTGCACAAGAAATTCAGAACTCTTCAGTTATCATTGAACCAGATACCGTTGGTTCTGCATCTCCATATATCTTCAACTGTTCGCTACGTTCTGTATATGGTCTGAATGGACTAGATTGTGACGGTGACAAGGCAACTGGATTTAAATCCATGGTTGCTGCACAGTTCACTGGTATTTCTATTCAAAAGGATGACAATGCGTTCATTCTGTATAACCCAGATACCGCCATCTTTAACGATGACGTAACCGTATCTGAGTCAGATCGTCCTCTACACTCAAACTCTAGAGCGATCTACAAACCATCTTATGAATCCTCTCACATGAGAGTGAGGAACAACGCTGTTGTTCAGTTGGTTTCTATCTTCGCTATTGCATATGCACGTCACTTCCATGCAGAAAGAGGTGGTGACGCATCTATTACTAACTCTAACTCCAACTTCGGTCAAACTGCACTTGAGGCATCTGGTTTCAGACCAGAGTCCTTCAATCGTGACGATGTTGGATATATTACTCACATCATTCCACCTAGAGAGATTGCAGAAGAAGAGGGTACATCTTCATGGCTGACTCTCGATACAGCAAAAACCATTGGTGTTGGCGTAACTGAAAGACTATACATTTACAACTACAATACTGAAGAGATCGTACCACCTGCACAGGTTGACTCTTTCCGAGTTGGTGCTAGAAGAGGTGATACTTTAAACCTGAGTATTGTTAATACTCTATCTGGCCAGGCAGTTCAGGAGACATTCTCGACTCCTATCATGATGCAGGTGAACAGTGGTATTGCCACATCTGCAGAGAAAGTATATAAGGTAATTAGAAATTCTGGTGTTAACGCTATTATTTCTAACGTATTCTTACTTGAAGCACAACATCAGTTAGTTCTCGGTGAAAAGATCAGAATCTTCAGTAACACTGGTGAAACTCCTAACGGAGTAACAAATGATAAGATTTACTACGCTATTGCTGGTGGTACTCTTGCTCCAGACAGGATTCAGATTGCATCAACCTATAACGATGCTCTTGCTCGTAGACCTATTACTGGCATCTCAAATGGTGGTGGTAAACTAAGTGTTGTATCGAAAGTTTCCGATAAGAACCCAGGAGATCCTGGACATCCTATTCAGTGGGACGCCACTAACAGTCAGTGGTATATTTTAGGATCACAATACGAACAAAATAATACTATCTTTAGGGCATTCAAAACCATTGGTGTTGGTGTCATTGGTGGAGAAACTGGTACTACATATGTCAAACGTAGAGTAGACAACAGATCTCTGTTAGATAGAATCTATAGAGCCAGATATGTTATTCCTAAGGAACATACGGATGCTCGTGCTCCTAAGCCTGGTTTTATTCTTCAGGAATCAAAATCAGTTGGTATTGGTAGTGCATCATTCTTGACCGCAGATCTATCAAACCCAACTCAACTCAAGAACCTTAAGATTATTAAGAATGCCACATATAGTGGAAGCACACTAACATTTACAACCGAACTTCAACATAGACTACAAAAAGGTGATCTGGTTAAAATTACCAATGTATCTAGTGCCAACAATACATCTGCTTTAAACAGGGTTGGATATAATGGTGAACATCTGGTAGCACAGGTTCTAACAAATAAACAGTTTACTGTTGCTGGAATTACTACTGATCCTGGTGTATTCCTCAACCAAGTCAACCAAAGAACCACACAACAACAGATTGAAGATCTACCAACTGTACAGAGATCCAAGTCCTCAGATACATTTACTGTTTATAGAGTACAGGAAGCAAAACCACACGTTCCTGGCATCTCTGGTCAGGATGGTATCTACAACATCACGATGATTTGTGGATCCATTGCCCTAGATAAAGATCTTGGATTTGGTGTATCGTTCAAGTCATTCTCTCAAGATGTTAGAAACCTCTACCCACAACAGGATAGAGACAACTATCAATCCGATCCACAACCATCTGCAACTCACGCTAGTGCAGATATTGTTGGTAATGTTGTAACTAATGATAGAAAGAAATCAGTTACTCGTGAAGCACTTTCGTACTTCATGCAGGGTCAACAGGTTGGTTATGCTGTAACTGGTGCAGTAATCACTGGTACAGGTAACACTACGATTACTCTTTATACTGATGTTGAACACCAGTTCAATCAAATTAAGAGTCTATCTATCATTGATCCTGGTTCTGGATATAACAATGGATCTGGTATTGCTACCGTAATCTATGCTGCAGATCTAGAAAACAATGCTCTTAGTGGAAGAGGTGCTGCGGCTGAGGTACAAATTTCTGCTGCTGGTACAGTAACCAGTGTCAAACTAATTGATGGTGGTACTAACTATGGTATTGGTAATACCATGACGATCTCTGCTTTCCCAGCAGGATCACCCACAACAAATGCATCGGTTGAAGTTGATGCGATCTTCAATAATATTGGTGATGCTCTAACACTATCTGGATTTGAGGATCCTGCACATAATGGAACCTTTAAGATCGTAGACATCCCTACTGCTAAATCAATCTCTGTTGAAATTGGAACCTATAGAAGTCCTGGTCCATACTATACAGAAAGAGATGATAGAAGATATCCAACCTACCATCTTGCAAATATTGGTGTAGGAATTACATATCTACATGTTTTAGATAGAACTACTGGTGATGCTCAGATATTAGTTGACGCAAATCACACCCTTGTATCTGGTAACTGTTTCACTATTCATGGAACAAACAACCCACTATTTGATAATAGACTATTTGTTGTCGATGATGTTGATGGGAATAATCCTTTACAGAGCATTCACTTCAATGTTGGTATTATCACCAGTGGTATTTCAACTGCATATGGCATAGAGAATGCTAGATTGTTTGGTACTGGTATTAGTGCTAATGCCAAGACTCTTGGACTTGGTGAGAATAACCTTGCTGGAAGATCTTCATACTTCTATGCTGGTATCAGCACAACTCTTGCTGCTCCACTTACAACTACCGATACAACTATTACTCTTACTGATACTTCTGGTTTCCGTAAGGGAGATTACTGCATCATTAATGGTGAGATTGTAAGATTCGTTAACGAGAATATTAACAGTATTCTTCGTGGTCAGTTCGGTACACTTGCTTCTCCTGCAATCACTGGAACTACCATTAAGAAGATTAATGTTCTTCCAATGGAACTGCGTAGACCATCCATTCTACGTGCTTCTGGTCATACATTTGAGTATCTTGGTTATGGTTCTGGTAACTATTCAACATCTCTGCCACAGAAACAGGATCGCGTTCTAAACGACGCAGAAACCCTTGCGGCACAGAAGAAAGAACTAGATGGTGGTACAGTCGTCTACACTGGTATGAACGACTCTGGTGACTTCTACACTGGATATAAGAGACTATCTTCTATCACTGGTGAGGAAGAAATCATTGAGGCACCTGTATTTACATATACTGGTGATGACGCCGAAGCAGAAGGTTCTAAGAGAACATCTGGCGTATTTGATGAAGTTCTCGTTAGAGAATCAATCACGGTTGAAGGTGGAGATAACAACAACAGAACATCACAATTCTATGGACCTGTTAACTTCACACAGAAACTAACAAACAACTCCACAGAAGGTATTGAAACTGTTAACTTCTTCCTAAGAGGTGATGCTCCACAGGGTAAACTTCTCACCGTTGGTATCTCAACTCCTACTGGAACTAAGAGATCGGGTGACCTGTCCTTCACTGGTATTCCTGATGCTGGTGGTTATGTTGGTCATATCTTTGCTGAAGGTGAGTGGAGAAGATTCGGAGCAGTTTCACAGGAAAGAGACAGATCCTTCTACAAGTTTGATCAACTAGGTATTGGTCAATCTGGTATTGGTATCTTCAACTTTAGAGATGCTCTTGAAGTTAATGGTGTTGCTAAGGTTAAGGATCTCTATGTATCTGGTATCGTTACCTTTGCTTCTAACCAGACATTCTCTGGTGTTACCTATGACACCATCACAATCAGACAACTTGCTAACTTCTGGGGATACAATACAACTGGTGGTATTTCACCACAGGGTATTCCTTGGGAGAACTATGGATATTATACCATTGTTGATGAAGGCGGTGTAGCAAGACTGAACGACATTGAAGTCGTTGGTACTGCAGTAACCTTCAAACCTGCGGCACAAATTAAGATCGAAGGTCCAATTGATTCTACCTTTGCTGGTGTAAGTACATTCGTTGGTACACTTGACGTTGGTAACATCGAGTCCGATGGTGGTACTATCAACGTAACATTCCTGAATGCGGTACAAGCAGGTATTGATACTCTTGCAGTACATAATGACTTGTTCGCTAGAAACGGAATGTTCACCAATTTCTCTGCAGAGATTGGTGCTGTAACTAACGGACTATATGTTGATGTAGGTATTACAACTCTGGCTCATATTGAAGAAGAGTATGTAAACGTATCTAGAGTTTATACTGGTATTGTAACTAACCTATCGGTATCGAACTATATCGTAACACCACAACTATATGCTGCAAACGCAATTACCACAAATACAACTGGTACTAATGCGATCTTCGAGAATATCACTGGTGTTGCAGTAACGGCAACTGACTTACACTTTACTGATGACCTCTTTGGTCCAGACATGTATGTTCAGAATGGTATCGTTACTTCGATCCAATCGAGATACATTGGTGGTCTAGGTAATGCTGGTCCTGGTCAAGCATCACTTCAGGTCAATATTAACTCTGGTATTATCACATCGCTGGTTGGTTACGCTGGTACTTTCCAGGAAATTTACATGAATCCAAGTGGTAGAATTACCGCACCATTCATGTATGCCAACACTGGTATTATTACCAACCTATCGGCAGGTAATAGTAAGAACATGACCATTGATGCTGGTGATCAGGGTACGTTAAGAGCGTTCACTTATACCTCAGTTGCTGGTCAAGGTGTTGCACCATTCATTGTTGCATCAAGCACAAAAGTTACCAACCTTAACGCTGATTTCCTTGATGGTTATACTACATCTTGGGATGATCAGAGTGGAAATACTGTTGTTGTAAGACAGAACGGTGATTCTAAGTTTGATGTAGTATATGCAAACTCATTCAACGGTGGTTCTGCACTACTTACTGCCCTAACAGTTAATGGAACCTCTACATTAAATGGAGCAGTTAATATTAATGGCAACCTGACAGTACCAAGTGGTTCAAATATCACTGGAACACTGAATGGTAATGCTTCGACTGCGACTCTTGCTACTCACGTTGTTGGTAGTGGTGGTAGACTTCTGTATAACAATTCAACCAACAATACCACAACATCTGGTAACCTAACATTTAACGGATCTACACTAACAGTATCCAACTTGACAGTTACTGGTACATTTACGGGTAGTGTCAGTGGTAATGCTGCTACTGCGACTCTTGCAACAAATGTTGTTGGTAGTGGTGGTAGAATACTCTACAACAGTTCCAATAACAGTACGACCACTTCAAGTAGTCTAACTTTTGATGGTTCAAATCTACGTGTTGGTGGAGACATCACTGCATTCGCTTCTGATATTAGACTGAAGACTAATATCAAACCAATTGAAAATGCCATCGCTAAAGTTCTTGGACTCAGTGGATTTACTTATGAATTCAATGAGATTGGCGTTAATCATGGATTCGCTGCTGGTGTAAGACATGCTGGTGTTTCTGCACAAGAAATCGAAGCAGTTCTACCAGAAGCAGTTGCACCTGCTGCAATGGCTGAGGGTTATCTAACTGTTAAGTATGAGAAGATTGTTCCACTTCTAATTGAAGCAATTAAGGAACAACAATCCCAGATTGAAGATCTCAAGTCTAGAATCGAATCCCTAGAAGGTAAGTGATCCATAGGTGGTGGGGTTCGCTCCACCACCCAAAATAAATAATAAAAAAGGACTATGATATGAATCTAAATTTTGTAACACCTGAAGATAGTAAGGTGTCTGAGGATTTGTTATACGACTGTATACGAATAGGACCAGATCAAAATCATCCAATTATCACTGTAGATAATGTTCTGGTAGATCCTGATAGATTTATCAAAAGGTACGTTGAAGGTACTGCCTTGCCTTTCAATGATGGAAGAAACCCAGAAGAAGTATTTCCTGGTTGGCAGGTACATCTTGGTACAAAGTTTGAAGATCTAAGCATTCTAGTAACGTACTTTATTAACCAGTTTTCAGACTTCAAAGAGTGCAATCCATATCATATGGATTTCAGTTATCAACTGAATGTGATGTACTCTGATGTTAAGTGTAAAAGATTGCAGATACAACCGCATGTGGATCCTGCAATGTTTGCTTTCGTTCTATATCTGAACCCAGAAGAAGAATGTAGGGGAGGAACTTCATTCTACAATCATAAACATTGTGGAATTGCCAACATGGAACATGTTGATAAGAAGTTTAAACGTAGTGAACAATATTGGAACTACAAAGAATGGCAATATGATTTCTATAATGAAAAGAAAGATGATGAAGTTGAGTTAGATACTGGATTGATTGAAGATGTATATGAAGAAGAATATCATGTAAAGATGAAACACAATAGACTAGTAATCTATCCATCATATTTGTGGCATAGTGCTGTAATTGCTCCAGGAATGTTTAAGGACAACCCTAGAGTTTCCATTTCGGGATTCATTAAACCAGATTACTTTATATGATGAGATTTACTGATTATTTGTTTGATTATCATGGTGTGCTATCTCTAACTGATCATGAAAGATTAATCGAATTATGTGATTCATTTGACTTCCCATCATGTGAATATCCAACAGAATCAGATTATGATTTAACTGGATATAGATCACAGGTATTACTCAATAAAGATCATGGTGAGATATATGATCTGATCCATAAGGCGATGATACGCACCATGCCTAAGGTCTACAAGGACTTTGGAGACCTATTGCCATCGGTGTACGATAAATATAGCGGTTACTGGTTGTGTAAGTATCCTGAGGGTGGATTTCTGTCCTATCACTCCGATTCTGATGGAGATGCAGCATCTCTAACTTTATCATTTAATATAAATGATGACTATGAAGGCGGAGAGATATGTTTTTGGAGAGATACATATATGAATACTTGTGCCAATACAATGCACGTTTATCCAAGTAATTTGTTATACCCACACGAAGTAAAACCAGTAAAGAAAGGAATAAGATATAGCGTTATTTCTTGGTTTGGTTATCAAAAAGGATTAGACTGGAGTTAAAGATGGTCAATTTAGAACTTCTAGAAAGATTGGTAAATAGTGGACAATTCCCATCCTTGGTATGTAAGGATGATATTGCCAACGTCCAGAAGATTGTAGATGCGAATCCAGCATTCTTTGAAAAACCTTGGACCCAAAAGGGATCAAGGAGAAGAGATGAAGGTGTGTACTTTGAGATGAGTGAATCCGAAGAGAAACTATATTGTTTCACGAAAAAGATTCCAATCAACATTACACAGTATCAGGCTCATGATGGTACGATTTACGATAGTCCACTATTCAAATACATTGCTCCAGTTGTAGGTCTTAAGTTTAAATCATCGGATCCAACACATCCAGATGAAGTATTGAGTGTAAATGGAGACATTCCACTCTTTCCAACAACTATTGACATGATTTGCCAACTTGCTGCACAAGTTACTGGCAATCCAGATACCAATAAATTACGAGATGTTTTAGATCTATTGGATTTTTCTGCTGATATTGAACTGAAGGAAATTCCAGAAGCAAATGCTCATTTAACAAACCAAACACTAGAGGATCCTCCAGCGAGACCATATTCTGCTGAGTCGTTAGATGAAACTGTTGCATGGGATCATGATGTGTCGAATATGATCTTAAACAATCACACTAGAACATTTAGAATTAGTGTAAGTAAGCAACACGACTTCGGTCCTGAGAAACTAAGACAGGTTGTAGAGTATATGATGCCTACTGCTGCAACGAAGATTAGAAAAAACACAGAGTCAGTTCTTAATGTATTGGCATCAGAATCTTTTGTGGATGATACTCTGGTCAACAACATTGAAGTTGAATTTACATCGGAAGGTTTGTCACAACAGTTAACATTCCAGATAGGTTCATATAGATCAAAACTCTCGTCAATAGGTAGTTCTCCCCAGGATAACTACGCCAGATACAGCCAAAAATGTGCAGATCATAACAATTCAATAGCTAATATATTAGAGAGATCTACTAGATATAATTGGTGTCCACCTCAGTGGAATGAAGAATTATCCCTTTGGGAAGAATCTAATCTCGCTGAAAATATCCACGGAGTTCTAACAATAACACCCACATCTACGGGTACAATTTGTAAGGAATCATACGGATACAGTGGACCCAAAAATGGACCTCAGCCTACGAATAGTTAAATGCAGAACATAAACACTGTGGTGTTAAGTTTGACCGTAGCAGTTATAGATTATCTCTATATGAATAGAGATATACAACGTTTTTGGGTGCTTGAGGAGATTGCTCGGGCACCCTATTTTTCTTTTTTGAGTGTCTTACATTTAAGAGAATCTTTAGGTTTACGTGGACCAAACCACATATACTTAATGAAGGAACATTTCGAGCAGACATTAAATGAAACGGAACACCTGGAATATATGGAGTTTCTTGGCGGCAATGCTTATTGGGGTGATCGTTTTTTCGCCAAACACTTGGTTATGGTCTATTATTGGATTATGGTCTTTTATTATCTTATTGATCCTAAGTCGGCATATGATTTAAACGCAAAAGTCGAACTGCACGCCACCGAGACATATTTAAATTACCTATCCGATCATCCAGATGATGAGAAAATCGCAACAATAGCGTGCGATGAGATGAATCACTATGTAGAATTACTACGTGCTATGGAGAAAATCTCATGATTTACCCACTAACACTTAGAGACTGCCCTCATTGCCATAAGAGTTTGGTTGACGCTGAAATCAGTGAACCAATCAAACAATTCTGTGAAACTGGTGCATTCCATTCCAAATTACTATTTGGTGATGATGGGTGGGTTTGTCCACATTGCAATGGAGTGGTAGAATAGAGTGAACGCAGAACATCAGTGCTGGAACTTTGTAATGTCGTCATTGGCAAGAATATATGGAGTTAATAAAACAAACAGTGAAGAAAACTTTCATGCATTCGCATTAGAATGGTGTGACGAACATGACTATAAATGTGATATCCATCTCGATGATTTGAATAAGGTTGATCGGTATTTCAAAAACAAGTATGAATCTTGGGAGAAGTAAATGAAAGTAGGACTAATTGGACTCGGAAGAATGGGCGAAGGAATGTCTCGCCGTATGAGAACGAGAGGAGGAATTGAAGTCTGGGGTTATCGGAGGAATTATGCTAAAGCACAAGAAGCATACGAAAGTGGGTATGTGGATGGCGTTACAACTAGTATTGAAGGCCTTGTTAAAGTAGTCAAACAAAAGAAAAATGGTGGAATACAACCTGGTATTTTCCAAATGGTTGTTCCTGCAGAAAACGTAGAGGAGACGATTAATGAGTTACTACGATATTGTGATAAAGGAGATATTATTATTGATCATGGCAATAGCAATTTTAAAGACAGTCGGAAAAGAGCAGAGCGGTTGGCAAAACTTGGTGTCCAATATATTGATTGCGGCACTAGCGGCGGTGTTTATGGTATGGATCGTGGATACTGTCTTATGGTTGGTGGCGGAAATACTGCGGTCACCACTTGTCAAAGCATTTTTGATGCCCTCGCCCCAGGAATTGATGCTGCCCCCAGGACTCAACCTAACTCATGGGTAAGTCAAGCAGAGAAGGGTTGGTTACATTGTGGTGGACCTGGAGCAGGACATTTTGTAAAAATGGTACATAACGGGATCGAATATGGAATCATGCAATCGTATGCTGAGGGGTTTAATATCTTGCATTCTGGCAATCTTGGTTCCCTATATGTCAGAGGAGGAGATGCTGAGGTGGCTCCGATGTCAGACCCAGAGAGTTATTGTTACGATATTGACGTTGCTCAAGTGGCTGAGTTATGGCGTCGCGGTAGCGTGGTTGGCAGCTGGTTATTGGATCTTACTGCTGATGTGTTACGGAGCGATAGTAAGCTTGAACGATTCGCTGGAGGGGTATCCGATAGCGGTGAGGGTCGTTGGACTGTTTCTGCCGCTGTGGATTTGGGTGTACCCGCTCCTGTCATTTCCACTGCGCTTTATGAAAGATTTAATTCACGCGGTCTGGGTTCTTTCGCGTCCAAAATTTTAAACGGTATGCGGTATATGTTTGGTGGGCATCATACCAGAGGTTAATTATGTGGGAGAAACACATGAATACCCTAAAAAAGAAAATGGAACTATTGCGTATTAAAGAAACAATCGAAAGTGCATTGTTTGAGTATTATTCCAATAAAGGAATGGATGTTCCTAATTGGCATATGGATAAAGATCCACAATGGTGGAAAGATTACCTCAGAGAATTATCTGGGGATCATGAAGAAAACGATGATTGGTAACAACGATGGAACATTTACTTGGTAGATTTCTTATGGTATTGGCAGTGCCATTTGTACTGTCTACAATATGGTTCGGATTCAAAAAAAATGGTGGATATTATGATACCGACCAATATGATGGGGATGGAACTGCTCATAAGGTATTAAAATGATGCATCAATTAGGACACTTTGCCAATTTGGCATTAAATAACCCCTTCATTCTGGGAATGATGGGGTTTTCTTTAGTATTTGTTCCTATCTTAGGAATGTGGGCAGTTCATGAATATAATTGGCAACACTGGGAACCATTCAATAAAAAACATTAGGTATATCTATAACCACTGTGACTAGTGGTGAACTTGTCGCGGTTATTTCCACCGCCTCCTCCACCATTTCCGCCATTTCCTCTACGGTCGCCTCTCCAACCGCAACCGTGTTGTTCACCATTTCCATCATTTCCACGGCCTCCTTGGGCGCCACCCGCTCCTGGTTGACCCCAACTACCTCCGTTTCCTCCATTACCACCGTTGCCACCATTTCCGCCGCCTCTACTATTACCACCACGGCCACCTTGTCCACCTTGACCACCGCCCCATCCTGCAGCGTGAGTATCTACCCAGGATGATCCATTCCAAGCATAACCTCTTCCCCATCCACCATTGCCTCCACGGCCACCTTCTCCACCATTGCCACCATCATTACGGCAGTCTCTTGCTCTACCCCAACAGAAATATCCTGCACATTTAATTGTGCCAGAGTGGCCACCACCGCCACCATTACCACCACGGCCACCTGCACCTCCGCCACCACCAGCACCTTTAATTCTGTTTCTCCAAACATCTTCTGGAATTAGAACTGGTGATGCTAAGTGAATACCCCAACCACCATCATTGCCTCTGCCTCCATTAGCAAGTCCTGGTTGTCCTGGTTCACCCATAGCAAATCCACCACCTTGGGTAGTCATTTGAATGACACCTTGACCACTGTTGTTGAATCTCAAGGCGGGATTATCAATATTAACCGCACCTGCGGATCCACTAAGTCTAAATGCCTTAGGTAATGGTGCAGTCCATAATTGATCGCCAAAGACTTCCCATCTCATCTGAAGGTGAGCAAAGTTTCCACCACCTTCAGCAAAGACAGCACTTACAACGTTTCTAAACTGACTGAAACTAATTTGTCCGCCAGAAGGAACACCACTGTTTTGTGGAATATCAACAATTCTCTGACCTCTATAATACGATCTAATATTTCCACCACCACCAAAATTAGAATTTAATGTGCCAATATTAATAGAACCAGATGAAAACAATCTATTATAGGTTAGGTTTACGAATCCACCAGAAAGAATATCTAGAGGGAACTCAGAAAGTGTTTTGATCTGATCTTCAGCACCAATCGAAAGAGATGCTAATTCAGAATCATATGTCATTGGAACAAGTTGACCGTCTTGTTCTACATAAATTTTATTCTTGTCTCCATTATATTTTGGAACCCAAGAGGATAACCACTTTACACAATCTCTACAGTCTCTAGTTGATGTTACTGCCTGTCCTTCATGTGGACATCTACATACAGCATTTACATATAATGCACCAGAATTAGTAAACTTACTTGATATTAATTGATCTACTTCAGAATCAAGTTCATATGTAGAAAAGTCAATTAATTCTTCAGTTGTCTGTAGTATTACTGCTCTCTCACCATTCTCTCTAGTCTCATCATATTCTTCTTCTCTATACCAAGTAACAACAGGAAAATCACCAACAGTAGAAAGACTCTTATATACAGATTCTACCAGAGCAGCATTATATACTACGGGAGCAAACTCATTAACGAATGTTCCCTCTCTAAATGATTTATCATATTCATTCTCAAGTCTAGTTTGTAACTCTATCCACTCTTGATTTGTGCTCTTTTCCATGCCATCTTGAGACTATATCCTGCCCTATTTATTGAATAAATACTGAAGAGTCGTTATTACAACATTATGTCTGACCACGCTAAGTCACTTACGGAACGTAAGATTGCACTGGAAAAAGAACTTCTAGATATGCAGAAACTCTTTGAATCTAAGAAAGAAGAGTATCTTAAGATCTCAGGAGCATTAGAGATGCTAGAGATCTTAGATAAAGAGCAAGCTGATTGAACTCTGACAGAGTTATTCTACGAGAATGCTGTGGGTCGGTCAAGTGCCGACCCATTACTTTTGCTTATGGGAAAAGGGGTTGACAATACCTCCAGAACCTGACATACTTACTCATGTCGGACGGGTTACGACCCACGAAGACACTAACACTACACTCCGAGGAGTTACTATTATGGCTAAAGAAGTTCCCGCAAACGAACTCAAGACTCGCAAAGTAATGACGAAGCAGATCTGCTTTGAGTCTTTGAAAGAGTTCCACAATACTGTTATCAAGACTGGTCGTGATTGCACGGTCCAACGTGAATCAGTCTGGAGAAACATCCCTGGCAAACAGTCCAAGTACATGAGTGCTATTGCACAGGGTTATTCTGATACTTCTACTTTCCATCTCATCAACCTCTACAAATCTGTTGATGTTCTTGAACCTCTTGCTTTGTCTTCTGGTGTTCACCAAGACATGCAATTCGTTGACCACATGAAGTCTTTCCTTGATAAAGGTTTTGACTGGGTTCACATCGACGGTGGTAATCGTTCCGATACTATCATTGACTGGTATGATGACAAAGTTGCACTACAACCTGGCAACTATATTGTAGAAATCAATGGTGAACTGGTTCGTTATACCCTGAACAAAGAAGATTATTATACCTATGAGAAGGTAGTTGCAGAGTTCCCTGCATTTGCAGAATACATTGACTCTCAGACTATCAACATGATTGAGTATGTTGGTCTCAATCGTGAGGAACGTGCAGATCTATTCCGTCGCTTGAATGACAACGAGAACCTCAACACTGAGGAACTTCGTAACTGCAGCACCTCTGATATTTGTACCTGGGTTCGTAACCTCAACTACAAGTATCGTGACCTGTTTGTCAACAGTAACGAGAAGAAGACGTTTGTTCTTGAGTCGAATGCGATTCGCTACAAGTTCTGTGCATATCTTGCATCTCTGAACAACTACTATACTTACCAAGGTACTTGTGATCCTTTCTCACCGAAGAGTCTCGACGCAGACTACAACTCCAACTCTATTGCTGAGGTAACGTTCAAAGATTTCAAGAAGTTCTTTGAGTCTACTTTCGTTCCCTTTGTGAAACATGTTGGTGACTTCACTCAACTCGGTGGTGCAAGGAATCGTCTCATTGACCTATACTGTGCCATGGTAGACATCTACAAAGATGGTAGCGAACTGCGTCGTCTTGACAACAATAAACTGGATTACCAATCCTATCTCGAAACCTATCTTGAGTTGATTGGTAAGTATTGGGGAGACGAGAAGACTATGTATGAGACTGGTCGTTCTGCTTGCAAGTTCAAGGATCTCTACGGTGCAAATACCAACTACAAAATGAAGCATCGTCTTGATTTGATTCGCAATGAGTTCATCCCTCTCCTGAAGAAACGCGGTCTGATTGTCACCAAAGACAAAGTTCGTTTCTTCCCTCCCGAGTGGCGTCGTCAACTCTGGTCTAAGCAATCTGGTAAATGTGCTCTGACTGGTTCTATCATTCCCATCACAGATGTTGAGAATGGTGATAAGGTCCACATCGACCATATTGTTCCCCACTCTAAAGGTGGACTGACTACCCTTGAGAACGCACAACTGGTTCTCGCAGAAGCAAACCTCGCAAAAAGTAACTCGTGAGTGAGGTTCAGGTTGTAGATAACTTCCTTCCTCAGGAAGTATTCAACAAACTCCAGGAGTTCGCCATGGGAGGCGAACTCCCCTGGTTTTATTCTGATACATCTGTTGAGGAGAACGATGGTTGTCCACAGTATTCCCACACAGCGTATTTTCAGTGGAAACCAGTATCTTTTGCTTGGGACCATGTGTTTCCAACCATTATGCAAATCAACCCAATTGGTTTGTTTAGAGTAAAGTTTAATTCAACCTCAAGAACTGATAAAATTGTTGAAAAACCATTACACTACGACATAACCAACGATGATGCAAGTGAAACGCCAGGATATATGATTTGTATACTCTACATCAACGATAATGACGGGTATACTTATTTTGAATCTGGTGATAAAATAGAATCAGTTGCAAACAGGGCAGTATTCATTCCAGGAAATACCAAACACGCTGGAACATCTTGCACTAATGCAAACAGACGAGTTGTATTAAACATTAATTTTGCGTAATGGATTTATTTCCTACATTTGTTGAGGCATATGATCTCACTTCCTTTACTGAGGAGGTGAGATCTTTTCATGATGTTGTCATGAATGCCATAGAAGAGAACAAGAACAGTCAACATAGTCTTGCAGTTAATGGTAGAAGTAGTCACGGTGGATATGATCCACTTGCTGATCCAAAGTCTAGACCATTGTTAGAGATCTTCCAGTCATGTGTTGAGGATTACTCTGCAAAGGTTATGTCATGGCCTACTGTAATCACTGCTGGTTGGTATAATGTATTGCCTCCTGGTGGATTTACCAAAAGACATCGACATGAATGTAGTGTAGTTAGTGGTGCCTTCTACATTAAACTACCAGAGAATAGTGGTAATCTTTATTTTGTATCTCCAACGCAACAATATAGAATGTCTGAGATGCACCTAGAACCAAACTGGTATCAACAGTATGAAGCAGAACTACATCTTCAAGAGAATTGGTTATATATTTTTCCTAGTTGGTTGGAACATGGCAGTAGACCAAACGAGAGTGATGAAGACAGGGTGACAGTTAGTTTTAACACATATTTAAATAATGATTCTGAGTCTGAAAGATTTCAGGATTATATGAAGAGAATTGGTTATGCAAATCCATGATATTCTGCCAACCAATCTTGGTATAGAGATCTGTCCGTTTCATAATGAAGTAAAGACTTTAATCTTAGATGAGATTGATAGTCATGGTAGTAATTATGAGTATAGAAAACCAAAGTCAAATACTCTAGAACATCTGGATTATTATTCTCCTCTTCATGCTGATAAGTTCACCAAGTTTAGAGAATGGACACAAGAACAGGCAGGAATATATGCGAGAGATATACTTGGATATGATGTTAGTGATTTGGTTGTAACTGATAGTTGGATCAATATATGTAAACCAGGAGGACATCAAGTTCCTCACTATCACATCAATTCTTTTGTATGTGCTTTATATTATGTCAACTTTGATGATAACGTTGATTCTCCAACATACTTCTGGCAACCCAATCCAACACAACCTCGTGACTTCCCTGTCATGTTGACACGAAAGAATCAAACAAAGTATAATTCTTTAAATGAGATTGTAGGATTAGAGGGCACCTTACTTCTTTGGCCTTCCAATCTAATTCATGGTTATAAAACTAATTACACAGAAAATAGAATAACTATTTCTACCAATATAATGCCAACAACAGTGGGATCATATAAAATAACCCCATTGAATAAAGAGGAAAGACATACACAAATGTTGGCACAAAGATCTGGACAATTATGGGACGTTCCTGAGTTTATTTGATATGGAAGTTGTAAGTATTCTGCCTCAACCACTGGGTATAGTTAAGTGCCCATTTCATGATGAAGTTAAAGAACTCATCAAACAAGAGATTGTAGCAAAACAGGATGGGAAATATGTTGAGATTAGTCCCAACTCTGATGAGTTAGTTCATATAGATTATTACTCTGTTCTTGATAGACCACAGTTTCTCAAACTGAGAGAATGGGTGGAGGAACAAGCAACAATCTTCATGGAAAATGTGCTTGGTGAGTATGTACAAGAAGGGTCAATCGTTACTGACAGTTGGATCAATATATGTGACAAGGGTGGATCACAGGCACCACACTATCACACCAATTCATATGTTACTGCGTTGTATTATGTGAATTTCAATGGTAATGAACATGTACCAACATATTTCGCTAAAACAAGTGGTGTTCAGTTATTCCCAAACAACGCCAACTTGACTCTCCCTCAGCGTAAGAATACTCGATACAATCAGATGGATCAGGTGATAGCAGAGGAGGGAGATCTATTCTTATGGCCTTCTCACATCATTCATGGTTATAAAAGAAACGAGGGTGATAATAGAGTTACCATTGCCATCAACGTGATGCCTAAGATGATGACCAACGGTGATTATGGTTGGAAGGTGGAAAGATTGAATGATGAAGATAGGTTACAGGCGATTGACAGAAAGAGAGAAGGTGATCTATGGTGGAGACCTGACTTTGAATGATCATGCCTAATCCATTTGAAACTGATTGGACAGCATATGTCAGGACTAGATCTGGCAGATTAATCAATACAGATATTACAACGATCTCCAATAATATTGCAGATGCGACAGCAGAGGCATCATCACGATTTGGTTCCAATAATGTAACTCTCTATCCAAAGGGTTATGTTCAACGTGCCACATCATCTGTGAGTGATGTTGGTAGTGTAGTTGGTGACTCTGCAGGAGGTTTTGGTGGTGTAATATTATTCTTATTTTGTGTCGCCTTTTGGCCTATTACTCTTGCGGTTCTGTTAATTATCCTCATCAAATCAGTATGGGGTAGACCATGGCACACTGCAATTCCTACAGTTATTGTATCTGAACTGCCCTGGTGCATTAAAGGACCCCTCAGAAGACGTTTTAAGTGGTTGAATGATTGAATATACTGTGACACTCAAAGAACCTGCACACAGACGCTTGTGGAGGGGTCTCAGATGTGCAATACTAACAATGTCGAAACAGTCAACTATGACAACTGTTGAAAAGTACACAAAACTCCTCTGTAGTGCTCTTGTAGACGATTTCAAACACTACAGTATTAAGAGTAACTATCGTCATCTCCAAACTTCTATTCTTGATCGAGATCTTCCCTCCGTAGAATATCTCCAAGAACGTATCAAGGAGTATCGTGATGATGAACATCTCTATGAGTATATCGTAGAGTCTGGCAAGAAATATCACAAGGTCATTATGGTTACTCCTCAGGGTAATCGTTCTGTTCATTGTTTCGTTGATAAAGAGACTGGTGATGTCTACAAGGCAGCATCTTGGTCTAAACCCGCAAAGGGTATTCGTTTCAATCTTCTCGATGAAGAATCTCGTGAACGTTGTCTGATGGTTTCTGATTGGGCAGGAGGTTATCTTTACAAATGAAAACGTCTTACTGGTTTCTCGCAGTCATTGCCATTCTCATGTATAATGGTTTCTTGATTCAACGAGACAATAAAATGTTTGATGCATACGATCGTGCGTGTGCTGAACTGCCCACTGGGCATCCTGATTGTGTATTTGCTAAAAAGAAATGATAAAACAAATTAAATCCCAATGGTACTATGTCTTCTGGGGTATCATGGCAGCAGCAGTATGTGGAGGTCAAGTGTATGTTGGTCTAGGTTATCGTGAGATGGCAGAGGCAACAAAAGGCACTGACATTCGTGTATCATGTGAACTGCCTGTGATCCCATATGTGGAATCTGGAGGTAACCGATCGAACTTTGAATGATGATTGCTTCTTTACTCTGTGGGATTGCAACTTTCTATGGTATGGGTGATGGTTTCCATGGGCAACGAACTGCTAACGGAGAAACATTTAATGCTTATCGTTGGACTGCTGCTCATCCTTACTTGCCTATGGGAACTAAGATTCGAGTCACAAACCAAGATAACGGAAAACAGGTAATCGTTCGTATTAACGATCGTGGACCGTATTCTCATGCAGATCTGGATCTAAGTTATGCAGCATTCGCTCACATTGAATCCACACGCAAAGGTAATGCAACTGTTTGCTATCGTGTGGTATAATAAATACGAGGAAATCTTTAATTGATTATGGCAGACCAACAATTTCAAATTCATAAACAAGACAGACTTGAGAAGCAACTCAAGGCAACTATGAGTTCATTAGGTGAACTTGACAAACGACTTAATGATCTTGAAGGACTAGTAATGGCAACGATGACTAAGTTGCAGTCTGACAATGTTCAACTGTTTAGTCTATTCTCTACACTGAATGAGTCTAAAATTGCTCAAGAAAAGTTCAATCTCGCTGCTGTACCAGCAAACCCATCAGATGCACCTCCATCCGATAATTGAACTGTCCACTACCCATTGACACCGAACACCTGAACATCTATACTATAAAGGTTCTCAAATGGAAATCATGAACGACTTTGAATACGAGTACAACGACTTCGATGAGTTGTACGCTTCGATGATGGAAACTGATCCTGAAGATTGGTTGCCTTCCTCTGGTATTCGTGAGGAGTTTGATCCTGAAACTCTCAAACTTCTCGCACAATTCTGATACTGTGCCAGTTTGATGAAGTGTCCACTGTCTCTTGACGGTGGACTTTTTTTATGTCATGATACTTGTATTGAATTGATTTGAGATGCAACTTCGTCCCCATCAATCTCGTGCGTGTGATTCTATGATCGCATACGATAAAGGTCAAATTATCTTCCCTACTGGTGGCGGCAAGACTCTCACCATGATCTATGATCTGATTGAGAACTGCAAATATATTGACAACGGAATGACTACCGTTGTTGTAGCGCCCCGCATCCTTCTTGCTGAACAACTGTCCGCAGAGTTTCTGGAGTTTGTTGATACTAAGTACACGCATGTGATGCACGTTCACAGTGGTGAAACGCATCACTTCTCTACTACTAATCCTGAGAAGATTGCACTGTTCAACAACACTGCTCGTGCTGCAGGTGAGAATGTTCTGATCTTCACCACTTACAACTCTCTCGATCGTATTCGTCTCGCAGATATTGAGGTGAATACTATCTACTTCGATGAGGCACATAACAGTGTTAAGAAGAACTTCTTCCCTGCAACTGAACACTTCTCTTATGAGACTGATCGTTGCTATTTCTTCACTGCAACTCCCAAACATTCTCTGACTCCCAACAAACCAGGGATGAACATTCCTGAGGTTTATGGTCAGGTTATTAGTAAAGTTCCTGCACCTGAGTTGATTCAGGGTGGATTCATTATCCCTCCTAAAGTTAAGGCAACCAAGATCTCTACTCTTATCTCTAACGTCGCAGATCGTGACTGTAAGATGATCATTGAAATCCTCCGTGATGAGGATAACATGGAGAAGGTCATGGTTGCAGCAAAGGCAACCAAACACATTCAGAACCTGATGACACAAACTCAGTTCATGCCACTGTGCAATGCACTGGGATATGATGTCCTCTGGATTACTGCAAAGTGGGGTGCATTTATCAACGGTCAGAAGGTCAATCGTGAAGTATTCTTCGATACGATGAATGAGTGGGGTCAAGATCCTACTCGCAAGTTTATCATGTTCCACCACAGCATTCTCTCTGAGGGTATCAATGTGAGTGGTCTTACTGCTTGCATCTTGATGCGTAATATGGATGTGATTACTATGGCACAGACCATCGGACGTGTTATCCGTCTGAACAAAGATGATGCATCCGATCTTCGCACTGGTAAGATTGCCGCAGGTGATCTAGACCAGTATCGCAAACCTTTCGGTAAGATGTTTGTTCCTGTGTACTCCAACGTTGGTATCAGCACTCAACGTACTTTGCAGAACGTTGTTGACACCATCTTCTGTCAAGGTGAACCCGCTATCAGTAAGGTCCGCAAATGAGTAGTTTCCAGTATACTCAATCAGACATTCTTGATCCACAATTTATGCTCTCCTGGGTCTCACCTGATGGGATGTGGGCGATCATTCCATGTGGAAAACAGTGGATGATTATACATCATGGACAACAGATGGAACTATCACGTTCATTTGATATTGCCATGCGTAAGGTAGAACAAATGAAAAAGTCTCAATCTGGTTCGCGGAAACGTACAAAGACCCCTGTGACACCAAAATCACAGAAAAACACAAAATCTAATTTAACAGATCCCAGTGGTGGCAAGGGATCTGGGCGGTCGAGTGGACGGTCAGACAAACCGCACACCATTCCCACCAATCCCCTGCTAGATGCACTATCCTAATCAAGTTGAGGTTAATCGAATGACTACTAAAACCAAACGCATTTGTGTGAGTCCATTGTCTCGTAAGGCGAAGAATCGTTTCGCTAATGAGATGGATCTCTTCCACACTTGTACAGTAGAGGATACTCGTGACATGAATGGTGTTACTTGGATGTTCCTCAAGTCATTGAACGGTAACTACTTCTTCTGGGTGCCAGAAGGTGGTAGCAAAGACTGGAAAGTTGAACGGTGAGTCTACCACCTAGATTCAGTTCTACCATTCTAGGTGAACAACAGTTATCACTTCTTCGGATTCTGATACAGTCCGAGATCAAATATGCTCTCATGGAACAACAGAATGCTGATCCAGATATGTTAGAACAACAGTCAGAGATCTGCAAGATTGTCTATGAGAATCTAGTCCAAATGTCCACATGATTGATCTACCAAACTTCCCACATGAACCACCAGGAAAAGAGTATTTCTACGAGCAGGTATGCTTTAAACGTGATGTTGTTGCAGTGTACCTTGTATGCAATCGTAGGTGGGTGTATAATGGTGGTGATCCCTCTCGTACTATCTGGGGATTCTACAACACCAAAACCCGCAAATATCACGCTCCAATCAACTCATCAAAGGTAGGAGATGTGGTGGACATTGATTCCACAACTCCCTACACTTCCATGCAGATTAAACTATCACCACTAGAGGCATTCTTCCAATGAAAATGATCGACAAAATCCGTGAACAGTGTATCGACATGCTTGAAGAGCAGTATGCAACAAGGATGGAGATTCTTGTCAATGAAGAACTCTACGATGATGCACAGGCGATAGTTCAAGAGATGGTAGTTAAGGAGTATGGTGATAACGAGGCCTGGAGTTTCGTTGATGATCTAACTGATTATGATGCAGATGAACTCGGTATGCTTCAGTGGGAGGAGGAGTGATGAAACGCAAGGAGAATAAAAGTCCAGAAGAGATTCTAGGTTCAACTTCCAATCATATTAAATACTTACATAAACTTAAGCAGGACCTCAAAAGGTATCCTAAGCGTAAGATTCGCAAACCAAAGAAGTAGAGTGTATCACCACATGTATCATCTTAATTGCCACCTAACCGAGGAACAGTATGAGGTTCTGAGTGATGCTCTCTACCATTATGGTGAGAGTATATCTGATGGATACAAAGACATTATTCTAGATCAACTGGAGACTATACTTGAAGAACGTGCAAGAAAAATCATCGTCTAAGTTTCCATACGAAACATTTCCAATTAGACTACAGCATAAAGATGATAAAAGAGTCTGCTGGTTTCAATGTCAAGACCATGCAGATACATATATCAAACGACACAAATTGAAAAAGACCCAGTATGTACTGGAGGTCAAGAAATCACCTCGCAAGGGGTGATTTTTTTGTATCAATTTGCATTTTATATAAAAGCATTCAAAAAACACCACTTGTAGCGATTTGGGTGTGACTATATAAAAACTGGCACAAGACCCCTTGATTGTGATTTCTGAATGGTTTAATATAAAACCATGAAGAACACACACCTAGAGCATCCTGAAGACACGATTTTATATAATCGTGAGGCATTCAACAATATGTTGAGGTTTCTTCGTGAACGCAATAGCAAACTGTCTGTAAAGTGGGACGGTGCTCCTGCTATTGTGTTCGGTACTAATCCCGAGAATGGTAAGTTCTTTGTGGGAACTAAGAGTGTATTCAATAAGAAGAAGATCAAGATCAATTATACTCACAATGATATAGAAGTTTATCATGGCGATAAACCTCACGTCGCATCTATTCTTCATATGTGCATGGAGAAGTTGCCTAAGGTTCGTGGTGTTTATCAAGGAGATTTTATTGGTTTCGGTGGAACTGATACCTTTGAACCCAATACTATAATGTATAAGTTTCCTGAAGAAGTCAACCAATCCATTGTATTTGCTGCACATACCAGTTATGATGGCAATACAATGAAGGAGATGTGTGCATCTTTTGGTGCGGCATATTATATTCGAGAGAATGCCTTTGATGTGAAGTTTGTGAACACCAATGCATATGTTACCTCCCGTAGTCGTAGAGTTGATTGTCTTCTTACTCTTGCAGGTATGGTTAGCAATTTTGTTAGATTCCCTGGAGAAAAAGAAGGACAAGAACTGAAAGTTGCAGTCAATAAGTGTATTCGTTTGCAACAGGATATTGACTGTGCAGGTATGTCTAAGATGCAAACTTATCTCTACAAACTTATCATTCAGATCAAGCATTTGTTGATGGAAGGATTCTCCTCCTATGAGAACGTTCAGTGTATGTTTGAGGGTGTAGATTGTGAGCATGAGGGTTATGTTATGTCCAACCAGTTTGGTGCATTTAAGTTGGTGAATCGCCGTGAGTTTTCATACCGTAATTTCACCAAGAAAAAGAACTGGGTGTGACAGTTGCCGAACTGCACACTACCGCTTGCAATCGGCACCGATCGGTGCAATACTATAAGAGTCAAAGGAACACACACATGGCAACTCGTTCACGCATTGGTATCGAACTCTCCGATGGTTCTGTACTCTCTGCCTACCATCATTGGGATGGTTATCCTGAGTGGTTGGGTCGTATTCTGAAGACTCACTATAACACTAAAGAGAAAGTTGCTGAACTGATTGATGGTGGTGACATGAGTTCTTGTTGGACTAATGAGCGTTGGAGTAACGATTTGCTAGATCGCCACCGTGAAGAGTATGGTCCTCAATATTACTCTCAACGTGGTGAAGATTCTCCTCCTCGTCTCGATTCTGATCTGTGTGAGTATCTCCTCCCCAATAATAGTGAAGAGTATGCTTACATCTTCCGTGATGGTGAGTGGTTGTGTTATAACATGCACGAGTTTGATGATAACAAACTACCTGAGATTGTTCAGATTTCTTCTGCAGCACTTGCGGTTTAGTATTATGCAAATCAACGAAAGATTGAACCAAGTTATTGACAACCTTACCAAGGCAGTTAATGTATGTTATGAGGTAGATAGTAGTTGTGAGGATACAGAGAAATCTTATCCTTTTGCCACTGGTTATTCTAAGTCTGCAATGAATGTTGCAATTCAAGATCTAAGAATTATCATGGATTATCTGAACTCGGATAACTATTAGGACAGTTGACGTGCTGGCACACTACCGCTTGTGGTGTGCCCCATTTCATGCAATACTAAAAGAGTCAAAGAAACACACACAAATGACTGAATACATTTGCATCAGTTTCGGACCTTCTGAAGACGTTAATCGTCTCGGTTGGTGGAATCGTAAAGAACGATTCTCCACTCAACGAGCAGCAGAACGTTGTGGTCTTGATCAAATGCCTATTGCAGGCACTTTCGGTTATGTTGTTATTCGTGAGATGGAAGATGAGTGGGAGATTGTTGATGAGATCGGTCTTGCTGGTGCATCTGTAACAGCAACTCGTTTCTCCTATTCTGTTCAACCTGCACCTGATCTTATCCTGGTTTGATTATGAACACTGGTTACACTCTCAACCGAGTTAATTTCACTAAGGATGAGGAAACTTGCATCCTTAAGTTTCTCAACCATGCACGAGAATGTGGGTATCCTAGTGCTAACGAACCATGGTATTCAGTCATTGACAGTATCATCCGAAAGTATTATGATTCTAATGTAAAAGAATACCAATCTCCACTGTGACAGTTGCCGAACTGCACACCATTTCCCCCATTGGGGTCGATTCTGTGTCATATTAGGATCATGGAAAACAACGCAACTCAAATGTCACTCTTTCGTCAAGGTTGGAAGGCAGAAGTATATTTTGGCAGTGAGTTGACTGCTCACCACCTGAACACTCGTTCGGTGTATCGTTTCAAAGAGAATAGCGACATTGCTATCACTCACTCTGCAAAGTATGTTGATGATGGATCTGTGGATGTCTTCACAGTTTCTTATCGTAAAGAGATCAATCCTCGTCACTCGGTTACTGAAACTGTTGAGACTTTTGATAACTGGTTGGATGCATACTACTGCGGTGTGCAGTGTGTGAACAACCTGAACATGGACCTCATCGCTAACTGAAACTCATGCGAATCGCACTCCTGATTGCTACACTCGCTCTTGGATGTAAGGTTGGTCTTGCTGCTCATGCAACAGTCAATGAGTTTCAAGAAATGCAGGCAGATCGCTTCTGCCAAGTTGATCCTAACTACTGCAACGCAAAATGATTGATAACAACAATGGCATCACATACAAACGCAACCTAAATGAGTTGGTTTGGTATCAAGAATGGATCTACAAGAATGGTCAATTTATCGGTGAGATTTTCACTGATATTGATGGCGAAGGATACAATCTTCGCAAGGTAGATGAGATCCAACTCGCTGACAATAGTGTAACAACTATCCTCAGCAATATTGCAAACTTTATGACAGTTTGCGACGCAAAAGATTTTGTTAATCAAGCAGGAGGACTTTGATGAACTACGACTACAAAACTGTGCGACGTGATCGACTAGTCGATCTTGTGGGTGATTATCTGAGTGATGAGGACACAACTCCAGATCAGTTCTATACTGAAATATTGGAAGAAGTGAAGTCATGGGTAGACTATCATGAGAAACATGCCGCGAAGTGCAATGCACTCTATGTCAAACTACATGGGTTGGCAAAGTAAAATTGTGACAGTTATCGTACTGTCCACCATCGCTTGATTTCCGCACCGATCGGTGCAATACTATAAGAGTCAAAGGAATCGCATCAAATGCAACTCACCTCCAAAGATGGCAACATGGTTGTTGACTTCTACCCCGTCAAGTTCCACGATGGAACTATCAACGAGTCCCGCATGATTAAGATTGTTTCGTTCATGGGTGGCACTCAATCTAAGTCTCTCATTAACAAGAAAGACTTCCAACGTGAGGTAGATTCTCGCGTCGAAGGTTACGGTTACGATGTAACTGGGTTCAACGAGATTCCCCAGTTTCAAGGTGCTCTCGGGATGGCATGTTGATGTAAAACAATGTCCCTAATCAAACAACATTTGTATAACAAAATGCAATTCCAAGTTACTGACATCGAGTTTGATTTTGACTCTGATGATGATGACTTTCCTGAGCATGAGTTTAGTAACATTACCGACGAAACTGTTGGTATGATTTGGGAAGCGGATGATGAAGATGATCTCATCGAAGAGATAACAGCAGCAACAGGATTTTGCATCAAAACTATCAACTATCGTCACGTTCTTAACTAACAATGACAATGCACACTTCCTACACTGATCGATACTCTGTCGAAGAGGCATATGATGGAGATTGGGATGATATTATGTCCCCAGATGCCTACGAAGAGTATATTGAACGCAAACAGTTTGCTAAGTCGAACGGATACGCTTATCCTGCTTATCGTACACTGCACAACTACTAATTTGCTACACTAATCTGAGGAACTATCATGCTCAAGAAAGTATCATCCAACAAGGAAACTCCTTCTCCTGTTGTAGTGAACAAAGGAAAGCATGGGTATAACTGTTGGGTGTATGTAAGCACGATTCAGAAGAATCAAAACACTTACCATAAGTATAAAGTTGCCCACACATTTAAGAAAAAGTTTGTATCTAGGGAGGATGCACTTCTGTATGGTTGGGCAAAGATTAACGGATACAATGAGACAACGTTTGATGTACCAATGCGCCACAAGCCAAAGCATGATTTAGTAACAATCTAGTTTGCTACACTTTCGCTTTTTTTGAGATCGGGGGCGTCGGGGATGACCTGATGCCCCTTTTCAGTAAAATTGCAGGTTTTTGCTGTTTTTGATCTAGTGGTGGCAAGGGATCTCAGCGAGACAAATGTGAGACCTGCCAGGATACCACGAGACTAGGACAAAACGCAGCATGTGCCAATCCACAAGGCGCACACCATTCTCCCCATTGGTCGCCATTTGCTGCAATACTAAGATCAATCAAACGAAACGAAATGAACCTCTATATCATCAACAACGTCCTCTCTGATTATACCTCTGGCATGTGTGTGATTGCTGCTGAATCGAAAGAACAATGCCGCGAATTGTTTATCTCTGAGTTCAGTGAGTATCATGCTGATGATTTCGATAAGTGGGGCAAGTTCACTGTCATCGAAAATGTGCAACATCCTGCTGGTGTTGTAGAGTATGTGTATGGAGGAGGTTAGTAAAGAGAAATTGTGACAGTCGGCAGAGTGTCCACCATTTCCCCCATTGGTCCCCATTTGCTGCAATACTAAGAGAGTCAAAGAACGCCACGCAATGCACGCTCTTCAAACCATGTCCTTCGCTGATCGTGAAATGTTTGCTTACAACAACTATCAGGAGCGTAAGCAACAACAACTCGCTGCAATCGCACCTGAGTTGCGTATCAAATACTGCTTCGAGTTCCTGGAGCAATATGTTGCCGAAGGTGATGATCTGATGGCAGCAAAGTGTTACGATGGTATCGCTAAGTACAGCGACGTTCTTGACTACTCTGAGGCACATTACTGATGACAACTGTTCTTCTTGGTTCACTAATCATTCTCTGGTTCTTTACGAAATGACTATCACCAAAGCACAAGCACTTTCACAGTTCAAGTATAACTGGAAAGTCGAAACATTGCGTACCAAATGGAATAAAGATCTGGTTGCAAAACGTGAAGCATGGAATAACTTCACCGATGCACTTTGCAAAGAAGGATATATTACTGCATCGCAATATGATCGTTGGTCTAACCCTTTCTGAACACACAAACAAACAATGGAACTGACACAATCCTTTCCTCCTGTTGATGCCATGATCGAGAAACTCTCTGGTGTTGACTATAAGAAACAACTGAATAAGTACATGGACATTGTTGAAACAATCTGTGTCTATGTTGCTGCAATCGCTACTGTCCTCATCGAAAAGATTCAAACTATGAAACTCACCACTCCTGACAAGTTCACCAAGTTCTTCTATCTTAACATCAACTTCCGTGCTACATCTGGTGATGAGATTATCGGTTTGAGTGTTGGCAATCGTTACATCGGTTTGTATAGCGATTCGATCAACTGGGGGATTCTAGACGAGAACGGCGCACTGTGAAGCAAAGGTGGACAGTCTTTGAACTGTCCACCTTTTTCCCCAAAGGCACCTGAAAGGTGCAATACTATAAGAGTCAAAGGAATTGAACCCAAATGACTTTCACTGATGCACTGATTGCCGCAGGTTATGTATTCGATGATGAGAATTATGATGGTTGTTATGTAAAACAAGACTCTGCAGGTTTCATTCACTGTTATCAAGAAAATGCAGATGATGAGACTGACACTCTCTGGAATTATGTAAAGATGTCTGATGATTTTGATGTTATCACTGAGGTAACTTTCAATCCCGAAACTGACACCATCAACTGAGAATTAACATGAAAACGTTCTACATCTCTGACGGCACTTTGTATCGCAATCGTCGCATGAGTAAGGTTGCATTGAGTGCATCTGATCGTTACTATTTGCGAAAGACGACATCATTTATTGATCGCGTCTGGGTGTATTTTAGTGGGATCGAAGATGACTTCCGTTTGCTTCATATGCCAATGTGAGAACTGTCCACCTTTTTCCCCAAACGCACTCAAAAGGTGCAATACTATAAGAGTCAAAGGAATCGCACTTAAATGTCTCAACAACTCTCCGCAACAATCTATCGTCAACTGTTCACAGATGTTGAGTGGGATGCTATTTGTTCTGCGATGAAAGATTATGCAGATTATGGTGATGAAGAGTCTGCGATTGCCGACTCGATTGATGCAAAGATCACCAACATTTTTCGTCTGACCGATAACAATGTCACGGCGTAAGTATCTTACATTCAAGTCACCTAATCGCATGAAAGTTCTAGGATTAGTTTTCATTTTGTTCTTCATCTTTAGTCCATCTGTTCGATACACTACGGGTGAAGTCTTTCACTTTGTAGGTAACACCATTCAAGGAAACAACTGAGGACATTATGTACATCGAAACTGACGAAGATCTGTTCAATCAAGCAATCGAAGTGATGGAATTGTTAGAAGATTCTGTCGAGTATATTTGTGATGATCAGAAACTCTCTGGAGAGAAAGTATGGACAATGATTCATGAATTGTCACTGGCGAAGTTACAACAATTCCCTTCCTATGATGACTGAAACCTTTCGCGTTCAAGTAGAAACCAACGACGGATGTTGTACCATTTGGTATGAACAATCTCGTGCAAAGAATGCTTGTGATAAGATTCACAATCGCGTTCTTGATCAACTCGCTGGATTGAATCTTAAGAGAGTTGAAGTATCTCTGTCCCCTGCAACTATCTGATCTCCAATGACACTCACTCAACCACAGATTGATAAACTGATTGAAGTCTATGCCACGGACATTGTTGATGGCATGGACATGCGTGATTTGTGTCAGTTTGCGATTGACATGATTTGCTCTAATATGTGTGAGTACACTGAGGATGAATTAAAGAGTGAAATCAGTGAGATTTATGATGAAGAATATTGGGGCAATCTGGTGAATGAGGTAACTGAATAAGATGCGTATTGTCACCACTTACAACACACTCACAAGGGAAAAAGAGTACACAATTCTATACAGTAATGGAACAATCTTTTCATCTAATTCTTTACTCCCAATAATCTCATTGCTTCAACCATCTTATACGAATCTCCCAGACAATTAACGCGCGCCGCTTCATCATGAAACTCAAAGGATCTGCTAACTGGACTACAGGAAAGAACTCACAAAAGTTATACAATGAGATCGTGAAGTTTCTTAATCATGAAGAACAAACTGCCATGAGCAAAGTGTATCTAAATGTTGACAATAGGTTAAAACGTGTATAAAATACTATAGTGTTAATTAACCCCTCTCATGTTACTTTCTAAACCGCAAGTTACTCGCTACCGTGTTACACTTGACTTCACTGTTGATGATACAAACTGTGTGCATCCTCGTGATTGGAATTGGAAGGAATTGCTTGAACTGAAAGGTAATGAAAAAGTCAAGGAAGTTTATGTAGAAAACCTTGGCACTTATAATGTAAAGGGAGGGAAGAAGAATGGATGAAGATCAACAAGAACTCGAAGAAGAGTGCTTAACTGAGTATGATGATTGTGTTGAGTATGATGTCATCGTAGATCTTGATTATGACCCCTAGAAAGAATACATCTGCCTGGCGTCTCTGGTGTTATGCATTAGGACAAAAGACAGGAAAGACTAATAAGGAGGCAGATACAGTTGCAGTTATTCGCACTGTTATTCTTGCCTCCTATTTTATTACTAATGTTGCCATCGTTTCTAATGCTGTACGACACTGGAATGATGGTCAGAGTGATGGTAACTGTGTTGAATTAAAGTATAATAAAAATGGCTAAAAAAACGTAGTTGAGTGTTTTATCTCGATGATACTTATGCTGTGTTTTTATGGTCTCAGGAGTCGTTATCTTAGCGGGCAGGCTACCACAAGACCTCCGAAATGTCAAGAGACTCGGAGCAACTCCCAGACCCCCCATATAAGAGATCCTCATAGTAGCAAATGACTTGACACATCTCAGAGAATTGTGTATACTTACTCTGTGGAGTTTCAAAGGTGATTTGAGTAGCTATGGCTATCATACTCTGAGACCTTCTGGGAGCAGCAGTGGACAGTTTGTGAAGTGAACACAAAAGCCCCACAAGACCCTAGAGTGGTGTATTCTATAAGAGTCAAAGGAACACACACAAACCACTCAGACACATGCGTAAGATCGAGAAGCAAATGAACACTGCAATTGCTACTCAGAAGGACTGGAAGAACGCTAACACTTCTGTTGAGAATCTCGATGGCGTTTCTTATGTCTACCTGCATGGCAATAAGATTGCTGAAGTCGGTGAAGGTTTCATCGTTCTTTATGATGGTGATCATCAGACTGCTACCACTAAGTCCCGTCTGAATGCTGTACTTTCTGAGAACGGACTGCCTGGTGAGCGTGTATATCAGAAGGATTATGTTTGGAACGTTCGTCTAACTGATGGCACTTCAATTCCTTTCTTCTCGGGTATGCGTCTCAACTGAACATCTCCCCTCTCAGTTACACTAACTCACTGACACTTCGCTACTCTCTCATGACCAACATCAACGTCGCTACCGCTACTCGTTTGGACCTTGTGATTGCTGACACTCAGGGGCATATTAAGTACACTGTGCTGAAGCCCTCGAAGCGTGGTGTGAAGGCATTGAGTGGCAAACGTGCATGGGCCAATGCTGCTCCCAAAGGGTCATTCATGCATGGGTCAGTGGAAGGAACTCCTGGTGTGGTTAGTAACAACAAGTGCAACAAAGTGATGTGAGTCCTTATAGCAGGGGTTGACAAATGTTGACCCCTTATGTTATACTCTAAGAGCAGTAAATTCGGGTTAATTGTTATAGCGTCCCTGACGCGATGCTGTTTTAAAAACAGCTAACTACCCTAACCTACAACGGACCAAAAGGGAGATCGAAATATCTCCCTCTTTTAAAAATTTTTTCCAGGTATAAGATGGTCAAAAAGATCGATATAGAATACATGGATCAGTTTGGTTATTGGAAGCATTATCAGACTAAACATCATGAACAAGACGCACGTAGAACTGCTCAGAATAGAGCAAAGTCTACTGGTAAGAGGCATCGTCTTATGTGTGAAAATCAGCTATTAGATTTACTGGAACCATAAAAATTTTTTCCCGTATAGATAAGACGTAGTATCCATTTGTATAATATGACACTGAACAATCAGTACATGCAATTGAACAATCAACTACTCTTTCATGTATACGAAAAGGATAACCGTGTAGTAGCTCATACACTTACTGCAGATCAATTAGAAGAAGCACTGATTGATAAAAAGGTAGATCCTGCAATACATGATATTGTAGTATTACCTCCGAATAAAAATGAGGGTGAAGATGCTAGTTACTAATTCTGGTTTTTATACATAAAGTTAATATCTCGATGGTTGTATGAAAGTAGAATTAGAGGCATATTTTATCGATCTTATTATTGAAACAATTCAGTATAGAATTGATAATGATGAAAAACTAGAATACCATCCTAATGTTAGATCTGATCTTGAAGACTTATTATCGCTATTAGAAGATGAATACGTATAATGTATATCTTGGTAAAGATCTTATCATGGAGAATGTAGATGAGTATGACTTAGAGCATAAACTTCTATTTGTCAAAGAATACTTTGATTGGTATCGTGATGAAGAGTTAGCGGCTCGTAAATTAAAGGTTATACGAGTCGCTAAATAAATTGTGACCATTGCAATAATTGATTTGCTGTGGTAAAATTACTATCGTAAACTGACAACGTTATGGCTAAAGGATTTACTGTAAAAGCAAACGCTCCTACTGTTAAGAAGGTCGATGATGATTTCGATCTCGCAGCAGCAAAGGAGATGATCAAAGGTAAAAGTATTGTATTCTGTCTCCCCGGCCGTGGAGTATCTTTTATCTTTCTGAAAGCATTTGTTCAACTCTGCTTTGATCTAGTACAAGCAGGTGCATCAATTCAAATTTCTCAAGATTATAGTTCCATGGTTAACTTTGCACGATGCAAGGTTCTTGGTGCTAACGTACTTCGTGGTCCCGACCAAGTACCCTGGGATGGTAAACTGAAGTATGATTATCAACTGTGGATCGACTCC
>Ga0222714_10000589_pt1 | contig 41732 bp, 31 predicted proteins | sample C33_3DmetaG_FD_165048 | JGI IMG/M metagenome (GOLD analysis project Ga0222714, IMG submission 165048) | Estuarine water microbial communities from San Francisco Bay, California, United States - C33_3D | ecosystem: Environmental > Aquatic > Marine > Unclassified | place: USA: California...
TCCTCAACAAGCATTCCTTTTGAATCTAAACTTTTCAAAGAATCATTCACAAATAAGTTTTGAAGTGACTTAACTTCGGTAGTATCATTTCGAACCCCCTCAACAGTAAATGAACCGCTTAAACCTAACGTATCATTCTTTTCAAGTTGTGACTTATAGGCCGTAACTATTTGTTGTAGTTTATTATAAGCGTCAGTTCTCGTTTGTTCGTTGGCATTTGTATTTTCATTGAAAATGTAAACAATCTGCTTGTCCTCAGTGTCTTCAGTTATGTTCTTATAAACAAAAGTCTTTTCCTTATTTATATATAAATTAAACCACGAAGCATCATTATTTGACCTAATATCATTGTACAAAGATTCTATCAATTTCAAATAACTTTGTACATCTGATAGTGGACTAAAATCCTGTTGACCAAATCCTTCTAATATATTTTTTTCTAAAGTCTGTAATCGAGCAAATAACTGAGCAAATGTCAACTCAGGTAAGTCTTGTGGTATTAGATTTAAACTTTTATATTTTTTATAAACATCTTTGATAAAACCATAACCTTTGGTTGTACGAAGAGTTGTCGTAGGAGATGTGGTATTTCCTACAGTGGCCTGAGATGCTTGTACTGCGGTGTTGTCAGGACTTGTGGCGTTTATTCTATAGTCAGTGGTATACATGTTTGGTAGTGCGTATAAAACACCAACCTGAGTTTCCGCAAGAATACTGTATTTGTAAGAATAAAATGAAAGAGAAATTCTGTAGTTACCTGTATTACCCTCAAATGCCGCAGAAAATTTCTGAAGTATAAGTTGGTAACGGATTGCCTTACCAAAGAAACCTTTCATTGTAAGATAGAACACAGGATATGGTAAATTGAAAAACGCGGCATATTCTGACTGTTCACCTTTTTCAAATAATGCCCTTCCTTGAGTATCAATCAACACCATTTCAACCATTGGGGTGGCACTTCTCGTGTTTTTTACTCTAATACTTTCGATACCTAATAACCCAGTTGAATATGAATTCGGGGTATTCTGACTTACATAAAAATCGTTTGACTTATTTTGAACATTTAACTGATTAGGAGCGTCTTGGATAGTTCCTTTATCATTTTTTACAGGTTGTGCCGTGAGATATTCTAAATAATCATTCTTGAGTGTTGATTTACCACCTGGTCTTAAAAAATTGATTGATGCTAACTCAACATTTTGAATTGCATCATTGATTGGTGCACCTACCGCTAATTTTGTTCTTGGGATAACTTTAGCCTCCAAATTAGCGTACATCACCAAATCCTCATGATGAAGTTGTCGTTCTCTTACCGTACCATCAAGATTTTGTGTTTTGTTCGGGTCAACTAACACTATATTTTGACAGTCGAAATCTACGAAAATATTGTCATTTGACTGTATATTGTTACCTGCCATAATAGAAGAAGTAGTTGTCTATTCCATTTTTATAATCCTGTAATGAAGATATTAAGGGGAAAGGAATAGTCAACACCGAATTATTTGGTATTTTCCATTCTAACCCACCAAACTGAGGATTCGCTTGGAGAATCAACCAACCAAAAAACGGTGTTCCATAAAATTCTTGTGATATTTTATCCAATCTACTTAGTCCAGTACGATAAACATATCGTTGGTCCGTAGTTTTGGAAGGCAATGGCACAAATGGAACTACTGTTTGTTCTCCATTCACAAAAAATTGTTGATATCTATTGAAATAAGCGTCCATTAGTTAAAGTTTCGTTTAAAGTTGAATGGGTTTATTTTACCGTTATCATTTTTATTCGAATAGATATCCTGTAATGTTTTTTTAGTAGAATTTGATGCAGTCAAATCAGTTTCAAATAAAACAACCCTCTCTTGTGTTGTTCCAAATGTAGGTGTATATTCAACGAATTGAATACCTGTAGGATTTGTTTTGAAATTCGTCAGGATTTTTGCATTATTTTCATTAATCGATTTCCAATTATTAAAATATGATGTAGAATTACCCAAACCATTATAATAGAATTGAACAGCATTTTGTGTCGCTTGGTCTAATCCAACTATTAGTTTATTGATGAAATCTTGTGGATTATTAAGTAAGGCTCTTGACATCAACATATACTCTAATTTCGCATCATTAGTAGGTAATAATGTATTTGTGATACTGTCTGATGATGCCGGAGTATAACTTGATGATGATACCGAATAATTTGTATCATATAAACCAACATTTTCTAAATTCGAAAGTAAGTTAGCAATGTCCGTAGACATCGTTGTAATATCAGTATCTAAATTTGTATAAGTATTAACACTTGAACCATTTACAGTTTCTGTAGTTCCTGTCGTTGTGTAAATAATTGCAATATTCTTTTTGTCAATTTTACCATCATATCCTTCTGTTGCACTTACACCATCTAACACAAAATTAATTCTATCAAAATTGAATACCAAATCTTGTTGTGCTTGAACTAATGTTGATAGGTCCTCAGTTAACGAATTCAAGAATGAACTTTGATAAGTTGCAAGATATTCTATATAATTTTTCTTGAATAATCTTTTTTGAGCCCCTGTAATGTTTGGGTTCTTAAATCCTGACTCATTAAAAATAGGAATACTACCTGAACCTATACTATTAGACAATTTAGTAAACGCATCATCAACAAATGTTTGATACTGTAATGGTTTACCATAGATGGCGGTTGTAGTTGAACCTAAATCGCCTTCATTATAACCTCTATTCTTTTTAGACGTAGTATTCAATAAACTAAGAATTCCATAATTATAATTCTTCAAAACATTATCCATAAAATTCATGGTTGCATTGAAATATGAACCTGTTTGTCCTACAAGGTCATTCATAAAGGTCTTATATGAAATTGTTCCATTTTCACCTGTACTTGTTGAACCAGTTACAGTTTCAGTTCCAATAGTATTTCCACCATTAGTTCTTTGTGGTGAACTTACATTTGCCGCTCCCACCGTTGGATTACGTTGTTGTATTGACTGAATGACTTCCTTATCAAGTTTTGAGGTATCCTCAGTAGCCTCAGCTCTTTCATCATACATTTCAGTATTTGCATAGTAATTGAATGACAATGCGTTTTGTAAGGTATCTACAGGATTTGCAAGACCTGAACCACCAACAAAGTTGAATGACAGATTTATGTCTGCAATCATTGGTTGAAACCCAATTCCTTCGGGATTCATATCGTAAATTTTTTCATACGTAATTTGTAAACCTCTTGGGATTATCTTGGTATTATAAAAATCACCAATACGTAAAACCAAAACAGGTGGTGCACCAAATGAAGTATTTGTGGCATCATTGTATAGTTTTTCACCATCAGGACCTATAGTCGGAATTGTGTCTCCAGGTCTCATGCACTGTTGCAAAAACGTCAATCTTGAATTTAGCCCTTCAGGTGTTGTAGAGTGAAATGCCGGTGAAAAATATTTCAACTTATCTTTCAAAGAATCATATATGAATGGATTATCAACTTTCATAACCTCAAAATAATCACATTCACTCAAAAGATATCTCAATAACTTTTTAGATGCTCCTTTATATAACGCATCTGTCGGTTGAACAACTTGTGGTATTGGTTTTGATGTTTGTGAACCTTCAGAACTAGTACCAGGTTTTTTACCATCTTTAGCCAAATCAGCGTCAACACCAATATTTGTTGGTTGTGGTTGTTCTTCTACTGGAATTATTTTTATATTTTGAATTGTAACCGCACGACACGCCATCGCGTCTGTTGAGTATATTTTGTCATTACCCGACAAATTAGTGTTACAATTTACAGACCCATATGTTTGAGTTTTTCCACGTGGAGTCACTGTAATTGTTTCACCCGAACCAGCAGGATTAAAAATCAATTGCCCATTATCAATAAACTGCTTCAATGATTTACCACCAGGAAATGAGTATGTATTGAAGAAGTTTTCAATAGATGATGTTCTTCTCAATGATAATGGTTGGTTATATGAAACTTGTGCAGGTGAAGAGGCGCTACCAATCATTTGAATAGTAATCGATTGAGCTTGTTTTTGGTCTAAGATATTGAAAATTTTAGCACCTAATTCTTCTATCTTTGAAAAGTTTTCTTCAATAGTATCTGAGAAGAATTTAGCAACAGATTCCTTATTGTTTGCCTTGTTTTGATATGTTGATTGATTTGAGGATGATGTATAGGTACTATAGGTGTCCTGATATTTTACCGTTGTTGTTGTGTTCCATCTTGGACTTTCACCCCTCGGACCAGGAATATCATTATCAAAATAAAATGCATAATTTGCATATGCGGCATTTAAATCTTCAACAGGTTCTGCCTGTGTTTGAGGAGAACCCCCCGTTGGTGTAATTGCAACTTCGGGTTGAATGTTTTGTAAAGCCTCTTCAAACTGTTCTTCAGTAACTTGAGGATTTGTAATAATTTGTTGCCAAGCTTGTAGCTCAGTCATAGGAATTGTATTGTAAATCTTCGCCAACTCATACAAGTCATACTTTTTACATCCCGCAAAGAATGAATTGATGATTGAGTCTACTTTTGGTCTATCACCTTCATTCGCCAAGACTTTGTTTACAATCAAGTTCAAAATAGAAGGGTGGTCAACAATCATTTTCCACTTTATAGTACCTGAACGAGAAGTTGATTTGTAAGTATATACAGGCTCTGGTCGTCCAACAAAACTTGTTTCATTGAAGTCAGGTCTAGTATCTTCATTGAAGTCCAAATCGTATGGTGGGAACCACATAATTCTACCTCCGTTAGGACCTCTTTCACATTCAGGTAAATCTTGTACTCTATAACCAGGTCTACTTCCTGTTCTCCAAGCTAAGTTCTCAATAGAGAACATATATTTCTTAACACCACCATTGATGATGTTTGTTGAATCTTTTCCTTTTGTTGGTGTTATATTCAAATTGAAAGTAGAATCCAAAATAGAATAAGAACTCTTTCTGATATTACCCTCATACTTTTGAAGGTCTTGGAATGTGTAGTATGGAGTGTCTTTGGTAAATAATCGACAATATTCAATACCCACATTTTGTTGACCGTCACTATATTTGATTACTTTTGAACCTTTAGTTATCTCTTTATATCCGTCATTGAATACCTTAGAGGTTTGGTCAATAGCATTACCTACGTGTCCGAATCGTGCACCACTATTAGGAACAGAATCAACAAGTCTTTGGGTATCATCTAATATAGAACCAGGTTTAAAATTATAGTTAATAGATTCCGTTGACGTGAATTGACCACTAATAATTGAGAAATCAGGACTTTCACTACCATAATCCCCACCAGGTGTTTGTCGTCTTCCGGCATTCGGTGCCCATTTCTGACTCACCCATGAGAAACCACCACTTAGATTTCCATCGTCTTCAAATGCTCTTCCCGCAAATCCGAATTGGAAATTTTGGTCTGGACCCTCATATTCTTTACCAAGAATGTCAGGACCATATACAGGTGACTGTACTTGTTGACCAAATGGGTCAATAGGAATTTGTCCCGATGGTGAAGTTAAGAATGAAGGGTCTCTATCAGGACCACCAACATAATACGTACCTTCAGCATTATTACGTGAAAATCCACCACGAATGGCATTACCTAAGGCTGAAATAATACCTGTACCACCTGTATTATATTGTGGTCGGTATCTATTCTCATCTAAATTAGATGTTAGCTGAGCTCTTTGTCCTGAACCAGTATAGTTTAAAAATAACTGTGATGGTGACTTTGGTCGTGCACCCGACAAACCAAATAAACCACCAAGGGCTCTACCAAAAATATTACCAGACGCCAATAACGCAGATTGAGTCGAATCAAAATCTCTCTGTAAATTGTCTTGTTCAAAATAATCACCAGGGATTGGTGAGAACGGTAAAGTGAACCCTGCAATTCGTTGTACAATATCTTGTCCTTGAGAGAGAATATTTCCCCCACCCGAGGTGATTTTCCAATCTCTATCGATAATGGGTCTTCTACCTGCCAATATCTGAGATAGATTGACAGGGTCTTGTAATCCATTCAAAATGTTTACTCTACCAATCGTCTCTGTTCGAACATTTTGGTCAACCCTCGCTTGGAACATCTTTTTAGCTTGTTCCACAGCAATCTGAGCCATGGTGGAATCCAAAGACGCTGGGCCGTTGTCCCCTACAGGGTCTGCCTGTAGTAATACAGTATATGGAGAATATAAACTAGGTCTAAAACTAGGCGGGTCCCAATATGTTGCGTTCTTTTGAACTTTGATAATATCACTTATATCATAGTATGTGTTGAACCCACTACCTGGTGAATATTCATTTTTAACATATTGTTTCTGTTGAAATGATTCTGAATATACCTGTAGAGCATTTGTATATGGAGGAAACGCGCCATAGGGTCCTTTGTTTGTTTCGTTTTCTGACGTATTGATTAGGGCACTAATATCTAAGTTATACCCATTATTTGGTCCGAATTCGTTTCTTGTATATAACTGATTTGCGTATGGATTTGAGTCTATCAATACATCAGGAGAGTCAATTACACTGTAATCATTTTGTGAAAACTCACTGGACGCAGGTTGCGATGAAGGTGCATAAACCCCAGTTTTTGTATAGGGGGTAAGATTCCTTAATAGGAGTTTTTTTCTTAGGACCTCTGTTGCTGCGAAGGATAACTGACTTGGCATCTTATTTTATTATTCTTATAAATAGAATAATCTGTTTTTTTTATGTGGTTGCCGTATTTGGAACTAACGAATAGTTTGAACCCCTAACAGCATTTTGAATAGCGTCTGACATACCTTTTTGGAATGTTGGGTTTGAAAATAGGTCATATGCCATTTTATCCATATTTGGGACATTGGCTAAAGCCCCTCCTGCCATATTCAAATTCACATCCACAGTTCCTTTATAATTAATATCAGCAATTTCTACTTTAGTTACTTGAGGTGATACCGTAACATCTGCTTTTGATGTCACTCCTGTTGTTTCCAATATAAAGTTTTTACCCGCCTCTGAAACTTTCATAAAACCTTCCACCGCCGATTCTGCTGCAGCTTTAATTTGATTACCAGATGAAATATATTTTTCACCAACCTCATCAAAATTGAAACTTGAAAGTTTTGTTGTTATTTGTGTAAATCCATCCATCATATCACCACCCGCACCTTTTAATAAAGTGAAAACTTGCTCAAGACTTCCCTCACCTGATAATATATTACTAATTGTACTACCAAATTGGTTGTATTGATTATTAATACTTTCAATACCACCCCTTGTGTTACCCATAACACTTGTTGTCATTTGACTAGTACCGCCTAAAGCTCCTCGAATAAGTTCTCTTGTGTCTTGTAATGGTCTTGCTCCCGCCGCAGGTGCCGCAACACTTGCGAGTATCTTATCTAACAATGCATTAGCCAATTGCTGTTCTGTAAGTTGTGCCTCAGCAATATCTTCTAATGTTACTGGCTCTTGTTGTTTTCTTAATTTTTCAATATCATCAGGATTCAATTCACTAACAAGTTTTTCCTGACCTTCTACTTGTACTGTAAATCCTCCTTTTTCTTTTGAAAACTCCGCTAAGTTTGCAACAAATTGTTGAGATTCGGAATCAATACCTGAAATTCTAAAATCTTTTTGGATTGCGTTGAGTTTCTGTTGTCCAATTGACATCTTAACTAACTCATCGTATGCGATTCCGGTTTCTTTTTGAATCTCCCTTAAGTCTCGTTTTGCATTAGGGAATACTTTAAATTCTTTGGTTGACTCATCAAAATACGTGAATTGTTCAGTCATCTTCACAATTTGATTCTGCAATTCTTCAGTATCTTCCGACGCAAGATACATCAATCGGAATGGGTCTGCTAAATCACCAGCAGCAACACCAAGCCTTTGGAAACTCGCAACCATTTCGATTGCACCTTCAGGATTGAATACTCTTTCAGCAAAACCAAATACTTCCCTCATGTCAATTCTCAACGAGGCCGCCTGTGCTGACATTCTTGCTAAACCAGCCGCTCCATCTTGGAACCCATATTCATTTAGTTTACCTAAATTTTGTTGTACTAACTGAAAAACTGCACTTGTGTTTACACCTACCTGTCGTGCAATGTCAACAGTATCTTGAATATTATCTTTTATATTTGTCGTTTGAATACCGGCATTTTGAAAAGCCAATACCATACTTCCTACATTTTCGGATGCCACACCTACCGCCTTTCCTGCGGTGAATAAATCTGAAGTTGTTTCACCTAATGTAACAACATTTCTATTCAATGACTGAGCAATCCCAAGTTGGATGTTCGCAACATCCTTCATATCACCACCAAGACCTTCAATTCCCGGTAATGCGATTGCTAATTCTTGCCTAAGACCTACTAACGCTCTTTGTGTTTGACCAAACGTACCGGCCATCGATGCCGTTACTGTGGCAAATGAACGGTCTAAATTTGCAGTAACATCCCCTAAACTTGCGAAAGCACTATTAATTTGACTTTGTAAGTCCTTAAGTGTTGCCGAAACCCCAGATAGATTAGGTGGTGGTGTCGGATTCTGATTAGGATTTGGATTCTGTTGTTGTTGCATAGATTATTCTTCTATATCTATAAATAGAATAATCAATCTTTTTTGTAAGACGATACGACCTTATCAATCAAATACCTTCGAGCGTATGACGGCATTGTTTGAAAATCAGACCATGAAATATGTAAATCTCTTGAAAGGATATAAAATTCGTCTAAGAGATATCGACTATAATCAGAAGAAAAGCCGAAAAAACTCTACCCCGAAAGTGATATCTACATTCACTTTTTCTCCTGACGGGGCAATAACTGACTTTCTTAAATCCAACCTTGGTTCGTTTTCATCTAAGAAATTCCTAATGTATTTAGAGTCTACAATCGGTAATCCTTCAATAAAGGAATTGATTGTCGTTGGAGTATTATCTCCACCTACTGATAAAATTTGTTTTTGTAATCTCCAAGTAACTTTGGGTGCCACTCTACCTTGAGGATATGATTGGGCTTGTTTGTTAATGTCTTGGAGTTCTTTGTAGGTCAAAGGTCGTAGAGTTACTTGAACCTGTGACTTGGGTAATGTTGTTGTGTAAGTTCCATTTTCATCAGGTAATTGGATACCTTTTTTGAAATCTAATTCATCCAACATAATTGATGTGGAATACCTCTGATTTGTCTTAGGGTCTATAACAGAAATATTATATTCAGGACCAAAAGCAGTATTACGTAAAAATATTAAGATGGCTTCGATGTCTCCATTGAGCATTTCATCAGGTCTTAAGTCCGGTTCATATAGTTTTGTACGAACAAGGTTCATAATCAAATCATCCGGCTGAGATGCCATAATTAAATTTTCGTCAGAAGCAGTTAGATAACCTACTTTTACACTTTTTTTCTTAGACTTATAAAACTTCCCCTCTGATGGTAATGTCAAAACATCGTGAGGTAAGTTAAAATTTTGTTGTCCGTAAACTTTTATATCATCTTGTTCCATAAAAAAAAACACAGGGATTAGACCCTGTGTTTAATAATACAATACAAAACTTATATATCAATAAAAAAGTAAAGTGTATTTTAGTATACCAAAATACAACGGTCCATCTGTAATGTTACATCTAAACCTGCCAACTTATCATCACTATAAGCTACGTTATCCCAAGCTGATTTTGTAATCATGGTTCCCTCAAGAATCCATTTTTCAACAACAACACCTGTTGGGTCTAACATTTCTAAGTCTACGTTCTTTTTATAACCCGCTGCGTAACCCATACGACCTGTTACGGATTCTGCGTGTAAACGAACCCACTCCATCAACGCTTGAGTTGCCGATGGGCCGATTGGGTCTCTAAATTTAACTGAGATTGGGTTCCACTTGAATCTTCCCGCAATAAATGTGGATGTATTCAAGAATGGAACTTCAACTGGGTTTATATCAATGGATGGTCTTCCTGATGACTCAACAAACCACTCATTGATACCCAAAGTAGAGTCGAATCTTAAAATAAATCTATTCGCTCTTTTTGGTTCATAAGGAACCGGCATTTTCATTAATAAGTCTGCCATTGTATGATATTTTTTTTTGTATCGTTTATTGTTTTATTTTATAAATAGTTGTTGTTCAAAAATTTTTCCCTTTACTTCTTTTTTATAAACTTTATTCTCCTAGAACTTCTGTTTAACTCCTCCTGCAGTAGAATAAGTTTGTAAAGAAGGTTCATCTTCAAAATGCTTTTTCATTAATTCTACATTTCTTAAATCATCATCTGAAAATCCTATTCTAGGAACAAATTTATTTTTGACGTCATCTTTGATATACAACTTTTTTCCTAATTGTTTGGCTTGTTGTTTTACATAACTAATAAATTCCTTCATTGCCATAACCTTTAATTCCTCCGGAGACGCAGCACTTTCACCCTGACCAAACGAGACGGGGTAAAATTTGAGAAGGTCCATATAATCACGTATTATTTCTAACTCATTTTTTTCTTCTAAACCTGAGATATCACGAAATTTTTTCAGATTCTTAATTAATAAGTTTTTATTGATACCCATATGGTCAGATACAATCATATTGAACACACCTTCCTTTAAAGTTGATGGGTTATGACCACGAGCAGTTATGATTGAAAAGATGGAACCATTATTAATTGCTTCCACAAAATCAGACCAAGCCGGACCTGGTTTAGCCTTCATTGCATCAATAAGGAATTGCTTATCCCCTTTAGTTGTGAAATTTCTAAAAGCATCTTTTGCAAAACCAACAATTGTATTTCCTTTATATTTGAAAGGTTCTTTACCAATCTGTACACGGTATTCCGCAAAATCTTCTGTTGACATACCGATTTCATCACCATCATCAGATAGTACGATGATTTCAGTGGGCATTTGAAGGATATTATCATCCCAATCAAACGCATAATATTTCATGTCTGGCGTACCTACGTCATCGAAACCTTCCGATAACAATGACGTAGGATTTTTATAGTTTTTCATATTTCTGAATTACTCTTTATTAGATATTTTCAAAAGAAGCTCCAGTAGGAGTAATCAAGAACTCGATGTCAATAAATTCTAATGCCTTAGTTGGTTTCAAATAAATCTTACCACTCATAGTGTTTCTATCCAAATCAGCTGGGTCACTACTAACAGTAACTCTGAAGTCATATAAACCTCTGTCTCTTCTGATTGCGTCTAAGATAGGATTGACTGAGTCTAAGAAGTCTTGACGAACCTTAGCGTCGTTCTGTTCAAATAACAATCTGACCGCTACTGCCGAAATCAACTTACGTGCTTGTAACAATAATCTTCTTACGTTAATTCTATTCAAAGCAGTATCCGCAATTTGTAACGTTTTATTACCCCAAATTACCGTACCAACATCAGAGAACGTTGCAATTGGGTTGATACGACCTTGATACAAAGTATCTCTTTGCTCTTGAGTTAGTTTGATTCTTGCTTTTACAGAATTTACTAAACCTCTTGTGTAACCCGCAGTTGCGAACCAAGGGAAAGAAATATTATCTGTCAACGCTAAGTTTCTACATACTTCATTTGTTGGAGGAAGATAAATTTGTGTATTATTCACAGTATCACGAGTCAAAATCCAAGGATAGTAAGTTGCTGTGTAGTTAGAATCAATACCTGTGTTATCTAAATTATCAACCGCTCTTGTAGGAAGTATGATGTTATCAGTTGTTGTTGGAAGAAGAACATTACAGTCAGGTGTAGTAACAATATAAACTGAATCCGCTCTCTGATATGTAATCATATCAATTGACTCCTCAACTAAATTACTGTTATTTACATAATCAATACCTGGAGTTGCGAATACATTGATATTGACTGCCTCTGGATTATTGAATGTTGCAATTCCCAAAAGATATGCATAATAATCAGTATTTGCGAACTCATCAAAGTTATCCATAGCAATATTCTTGAAAGCTCCCCATCCTGTAGCCGCAGGGTATCTTGTAGATGCACAAGCACCTTTTTGATAACCTGAACCACCAATAACGAAACTGTCATTATTAGTTCTATATTCACGGTAGATATCCCAACCATCAAAACCACCTTGTAAAAGGAAAGTGAACTTTCTTGATTGGATGGTAAAGTAAGGACTAGTTGCCGAAGTAGGGTTTGATTGGAATGAAGAATCACCACAATCAAATGCTGGTTGACCCGCGGTAGGACCTGAAACAATTGTAACAACAGTTGCACCTGAATCCATGTGGAAACCTTGTGTAATATAATCCCAAGGTAATGCATCTACTTCCAAACATAAGTTATTTGGTTTTTGTTTACCTTTATATTGGAAGAAGTCAGGGTCGTAACCAATCTGAGAAGAAATTCCCAAGAAAGTACGTCTAACATTATCTCCTGAAGATGTAGTACTATTGTCACCACCCGCAGCACTACCAAAAGGTGGGTTATAAATAACCTGTCCAGGATAGTTGTATGAAGTTTTATACACAGGGAACGGAGGTGTTAGATTAGCATATTCTCTCATCGTATAACCTTCGAAACCACAAGGTAACGATTCAATAGGAGCTTGGTCATTCAACTCAAGCATAATGTATTTAGAAAGTAATGCGTATTCACCATCTGAAGTACCAACTTGAACACCAATATAATTGTTGTTACCTGGGTTCATAGAACAATTAGTAAATCTCTCAAGATAAACAGGATTTGTATCAGTATCGTAGAAACTACGAACACCCAAATCAAATGTCATGTTATTGAAATCAATATTCAAGATAGAAATCTTGATTTGTTCGTTTGCACTATTACCGTCAGCAATAGAGATTACTCTGAATAGTCTGTCAACCTGAGAACCACGAAGTTGTGATACAACCCAAGGAGACTCAGGTGATTGATATTTCTCAAGATAGTATGCAATTGTATCAGTAGAAGGAGTATCTCTTAGACCTGGCAAGTCCAACAAATCACAATTTAATCCTTTGATAAATCCACTGTTATATGCAAAATTCAACATATTTTGGAACTTCTCCTCAACAAATAATGGAACCTCGTTTCTTGGTTTACCAAAATTAGTAGTACCAAAAACTTTAGTAATGTAGTTTTGAGAACTTGAATCCAACGATGTTAAGAAACTGAAGTCCGTTCCATCTGCAGTGACACCTGAGATAGAGAAGGTCGCAAATGGATTTGTTTGTACCGCTGAATATGTACCACTACAATCCATAATAACATCAGTCAAACCTGAAACCGTATAAACAGGACCGTTACTATTAGTACCATATGTTGCAATACCTCTTGAACGAAGTGTAGAAACAATTAAGTTATTCCACTCACTGTATGCTTGAGATGTGTAGTTATACACAGCACCTGAAATTGTACCTGTATAACAACCACTACCTTGGTCAACCAAAGTGTCAACAACACTAAAGAATGAGAAACCTGAATAAAGATTACCCGAGTAATTGTTAAAGTTTGAATAATACCAAGGGTCATCATTTCTTGATGTGAAGTCCGCATTTGATTCTGATAAACCAGAAACTCCGAATACGTTTACTTCGTCTGTGTATGAACTCAAAGCCGCATAATCACCGTCAGCAATTGTACCCCAAAAATAAGCAGTAGTTGCTGAAGTTGCATTGTCATCAATGATACCTAAGACTTGTGTGTCAAAATCATCACTAAATGATGAAGTACCACCATTGAACTGTGTGTATGGTGTTGTAAATTGATTTGCAATTTCAGCTGGGAATGAAGTCAACCAAGTAACTGAAGTGTCACCTGTACATGCCGAGAAATTTACCGTAAAGTAAGAAGGGGCACCAGTTCCACCTGATAGATTTGTGTAAATTCCATTTACGTTTGCTACTGTTGATATAGACCATGATGGTCCCGCATCATAACCTGATAGACCAAGTACTCTTGTTACGAATAATTGGTTAGATTGTTGTAAGTATGACTTAGCAATGTATGCCAATTCATATTTTGGGATTTGTGTGTTCTCGAATTTTTCAGGAATCGTTCCCCCAAAGAACGCCTCGAATTCATCATAGTTTGTGATGAAAATTGGCTCAAAAGCGGGACCTGTTAATGTTTCACCAACCAATCCTAAGGTAGTCACACCCACACTCTGTGTTACGAAACTTAAGTCTCTTTCAGAAGTATAGACACCAGGACTGACGAATATTTTATTTGATGTTGCCATTTGTTTTTGGTTTCAGTAAAAATTTATTTTTTATTCATAAATATCTACAGAAATAAGAAAAACTTTACTTTCCTTCATCTATTTATAGAATGGTAGGTTTTAATTCTGCCTTTTTTCTACCTATGAAGAAGAAAATCAAAAATTTGAAGATATCTGAGGACTCACACCACATTCTTAAAACTTATTGTGATAAGAAGGGAATTAAAATGTATAGATTTTTAGAAAATCTAATTGAGGAGACTTGTAAGGAAAAAACAGATGTATACGGTGAAAATTAATTCAGAAGTTTAACACCATAATCTATATAACTTGGAAGAGTCAAACTATTTGGGGTAATCTCAAATCTTAGAATATCATTTGTGTTTACTTGAATCACATTTACATCACTACCATAAAAGTCATCATTGATATACACATCATAGGTAGAAACATTGGACATTCCCAAGAAAGAAAAGTCACCTGTGTAATCAACAACCAATGAACTTGATGTTACCCCCGACGCAAAGTTTACCTGTTTGTCAAAGGTATTTTTATTCTCAGGGAAAATATTTCTTTTACGACCTGTAGATGTTGTTACAGTTTCAAAGGAATTAAAAACACGAGAAATTGCAGGTGCAACTTCAAACTCTTCTTCGTCCAATAAAAATCCCATCATAGTGAATTGGTAATTTTGAATGTAGAATCTACGTTTACCAATATCAACAACGGACTCATCAGAGATGTTATCCAAAATGATTGGAATGTAATGACCTTCAATCATTCTATAGGCTTGACGAGATGCAAAAGTTTGAATCACATTCTTATTGAAGGTGTTCAACTCTCTCATTCGGTTACATAAAATTTTTACATTGTATGTAATGTCCACAGGAACAGGCTGGGGGATTTTATAAATGTCTAAACCTTTTATATTTCCGTTCCAAGTAGGAACTGCAGCGTAATAGTATTCTCTACGATTAGGAATATTATACATGATGGCAGGATTATTACCATATTTTACTTCAGGAACACGTACTACGGTAATAAAAGGAGGTGAAGGATTTCCATTTATATCATTGAAGTTCCAAGTTTCGGTAAATTGAGCCCAATTCTGAGTTGTAACGATGATATCAACCATAGGTACAATCTTTCCACTAACGACTGTCTTTAAATCTTCTTTGACAAAATCCAAAAACCCCCTGTCTAATTCAGGGTGTAACAAGTTTTTGGGTAAGAATGTTCCATCCTCCTTGATATAGTCAACAAGTTGTTCTCTTCTTTCCCAAAGAATTTTCTCGGGACTCAGATTAATTTTTGGTAAGACTTTTTTTGGTAATGCCATTAGATACCTCTGAATTCATTTTCACTTACAGGTGTTGCAATATAAGAGAAGTAGAATTTCTTATATCCACCATAGGTGTGTTTATTGTCATAGTTTGGTGCTCCCGCGTCAACGATACTATAATATCTAACTTCGTCTTCGGTAATCCAATATCCGATGTAGTCACCGAGTTCAATTGTTGTTTGAAGTGTTTCAAGCTCTTTTTGATAAACATGGAAGGTAAGGTTGCCAGGTTCATTCTGAATAATCTTGGAATTTGCCAAGAAGTTGTTCTGAGCTTGCTCAATTCTTACATAGGCATTGATAGAAATTGGTGCCATAAATTGTATTCCATCTGGAAGTACCTCACCATAGACATCATCTTGCAATGTTTTCTGTCTATCCACCTTATATAATACGATGGTAAAATTCATATCACCATCCAACCATTCCATACCCATGGATACGTCCAATGCAAAATCTTCACTCCCGAAGAATTTACCCAATCTTGTTATAGGAACTTGTCTCTGTGCCATCTTACTTGATAAATATAACAGAATAGATTATCTTTTCATTATTGGAATTGGCAAGTCACATATCAGACGTTTCAATCTTAGAACGTAAGGCGTTGGACCTTTTGGATAAATACGAAGGTGCCAACAATTACATATTGCGTTTAAAACAAAAGATGATGACCAATCCGAAGTTTTATCCCACCCGAGCTCAATCTGAGTATATCATAAACTTTCATAAGTCCGTTCCAAAGGTTGCCAAAAAATGGGTGGAATTGGATTCTTACTTTGCACAAAGAATTGCAGATGACAAACTATTCACCAAAGTTCCCGAAAAAGTTTATGTTGAAAAGTTATTGGTAGAAAAAGACACCTCATATCATATTTGGGGAAAGTTCTTTGAGTCAGAGTCCATCCATGATTTTTGGTTACCCAAGGTTGCATTGATGAAGGACAATACCGTGAAGAATGTTGTAATAGAGTATTCAAAATATTCCAACAGACCTCCGTTGGAACACCAAAAGGAGTCCATTCAAAAATTATGTGAAAATAAAAAGTTTATTTTGGCCGATGATATGGGTTTGGGAAAAACAACATCCACCATCATCGCCGCTTTGGAGACAGGAGCGAAAAAAGTATTGATTGTTTGTCCCGCCTCCCTGAAAATAAATTGGCAAAGAGAGATTGAGAATTATAGTGACAGAACTATTTCAATCATTGATGGAAAAAAATGGGAGGACGCCGACTTTGTCATTATCAACTACGATATCATCAAGAATTTCCACGATGAAAAAAACAAAAAAGAATCCGTACTCCTGAACTCCAAGTTTGACTTGATGGTTATCGATGAAGCACATTACATCCAAAACAAACAAGCACAAAGAACCAAACTAATCAACGACTTTGCAAAGAATATCGAAAGATTGTGGTTACTAACCGGTACCCCCATCACAAGTAGACCCATCAACTACTTCAATCTTCTGAACCTTATTGAAAGTCCTGTGGCTCTGAACTGGATGGCATACGTAAAAAGATATTGTAACGGATATCAGTTCAAAGCAGGACGAAGAAAGGTGTGGAACGTAAGTGGTGCATCCAATTTGGAAGAACTTAGAGACAGAACCGCACCTTTGGTTTTAAGAAGACTCAAAGAAAATGTGTTGGACCTTCCCGATAAAATTATCACACCTGTGTACCTAAGACTAAAATCCAAAGAGTACGAATCTTTGATGGGGGATTATTATGCGTGGTATGACAAGGGGGGTGAAGCCAATTCAATGACCCTTCAATTCACCAAACTTACTCAAGTCAGACAATGTATTTCTCAGGAAAAAGTTTCATCAACGATTGAACTTTGTGAGAACATTATTGAACAAGGAAAAAAGGTGATTGTCTTTACCAATTTCACTCGTTCTTTAGAAATGATATTGGAACACTTTGGTAAGAAAGCCGTCAGACTTGATGGTAGTATGAGTCAAAAAGATAGACAAGTTTCTGTGGATAGATTCCAAAACGATGAAAATGTGATGGTGTTTGTTGGTAACATCAAAGCGGCAGGTACAGGTTTAACTCTAACAGCGGGGGAGGCTGTTGTGATGAACGACTTATCCTTTTTACCATCCGACCATTCACAAGCCGAAGACAGAGCATACCGATTTGGTCAAAAAAATAACGTATTGGTTTATTATCCAATTTATGAAAACACGATAGAAGGAATCATCTATGATATACTCAAAAAGAAAAAAGAAATTTTTGAAACTGTAATGGGTGATAACGTAGGTCAAACGGATTTTGTCGAAGATATTCTTTCATCTATCAATAACATGAGAAGATAATACCAAAGAAAAAACTATTTATATTCGATAAACGCCAATTTTTATGAAAGATATTAAGACTAAAATTGATTCTCTTGAGAATCAACTTAAGGAAAATAGAACAACGAGAGACTCACAAAAATCAATTTCCGAAAGTAATATTCCTGTAGAAAAATTACCTTACTCATATTCATCACTCAAGTCATTTATTGACCCTGAAACAATGAATATCCATTATAACAAACACTATAAAGGTTATATCGATAAACTCAATCAAGCATTATCTGAAAAAGATAGTGAACTGAGTTTAGAACAGATTGTAAGAACTATTGAAAGATTCAATAAGGTTATTCGAGATAACGCCGGAGGTGCCTACAACCACTCCCTTTTTTGGAAGATGTTATCTCCTAAACCAATGTCTCCAAGAGGATTCATCCTCAAAAAAATCAAACAAAATTTCGGAAGTTTTTCACAATTCAAGAAAAAGTTTGAAGACCAAGCAAAAAGTAGATTTGGTTCAGGATGGGTTTGGTTGATTCTCACAAAAAGAGGAACCCTAAAAATCATGACAACCCCAAACCAAGACAATCCACTTATGGATGTCGTCAAACAAGGTGGTCACCCTCTATTAGGATTGGATTTATGGGAACACGCCTACTATCTCAAATACAGAAATAAAAGAGATGAATATATCAAAAACTTTTGGAAGGTTGTGAATTGGGATTTCGTAGAAGAAGTACTTCAAAAACAAACAAAAGATAATTTAGAAGAAAGTGTCAAAGTAAGAGAATTCTTGACCGAATCCGCTAAGAGCGAACCATGTTCATCAAGTGAAAAAAATTTAGCAAAAGAACTATTCAACCAAAATAGGTCAGTACTAAAATTATACAAAGAAGCAATTATGCAAATTTTGAAGGACGTATACCCCTCAAAATATTATAATAAAGGAGAATTTGCCCCCAACCAACTTTCAGGTATCTATAACTTAGAAACAAAAGGAAGGTCCGTAATCAACTACCTCAACACCAATTACAGCGCATTTTGTGTGTTGAAAAAAGACCTGAACAAATACCTCTCTAAAGTGGGTGAACCCGTGATTGATTTTCAAAACAAAAATTTCGAAGAACAAGTTCAAGAAATGAAAAGAATGTTAGAATATATCAACTCACTAAAATTTAGAATTTTCTCTACCGATTCCCAAACCCTACAAACTATCATAAATGTTATGGGTAAAACCCAAGAAAAAGGTGGAAAAACCGAAGACATCGTCACACAAAAACTAAAAAATAAATTTGGTGAAACAAACGTAAAAAGAATCGGTGAATTAGGAAGTAAGGAAGATATGATGGGGGTTGACATAAAAGTCATCGTTGATGGAAAAGAATTTACAGGACAAGTCAAACCGTTTAGTCAAATTGAAAAAGTGGACAATTCATTAAGAATAACAGGGACCGCGAACGTAAAAAAATACAACACCGATTGGATGATATTTTTACGTGCTGGTAAAGACATGATTATTTTTGATAATAAAAATACTGAAATAAAAGATGGGGTTTACTATTTCCCTGAAAATTCTGTTTTGTACCAATTCTAATCTTAAGATATTTATAAAGAAAAAAACTCATGGCAGTAATCCCAGAACCAGAAAGAACCGCACTTTATAATAGAATTTTAAATCTATTAGGTGCACCACTCAGAGCGGTAGAATTGGAGTATGATATGATGGATTCTTTGTTGGAACTATCAATCGGGGATTATGCTCAATATGTTCAAGATTGGTTAATTGAATCTCAATGGACGAGTTTGTACGGAATGAACTTGGACACACAATCTTTAGCAAATGCACTTATTCGTAGAACACTTGATTGGGAAACACAATATACCTATTCATATTCTAAAATCGTGGGTTTACAAAACTCAGGTCCATGGGTTCTGAAAAAAGACTATATTCAGTTGGTTCCTAATCAACAGGTTTATGAGATTCCCGCATGTCGCGAACTCAATGAACTTCTTTGGTTCTCACCCGCAGAGGAAAACAATATGTTATTTGACCCATGGTCTTTTGGTGCTTTAGGTGGACCTGGTGGACTCGGAGGTCCTGGTGGTTTTGCACAAGCCGGTTATGGTGGTGGTGGATATTTTTTCTTCTCTTCTAATGATATTATTTCACGTCTTCAAGATATCAATATAAAAAGACGTTTGATTCAACCGGATTTAAGTTATAGAGTAACAGCACTTCCTGATGGAAAACACGCCATTTGGTTATACAATACACCAGGTGGTAAATTTGATTTTGGTGACGGTGAATTGATGAGAGGACGTGTGTGGTACCATTATTATGAGGCATGTGGTGACGAAAGAGATTTATGTTTAAAGGATAATCCTGACATCGTTAAATTACCATCAGATATTCCATTAGAGTCAATGTCTTGGATTGACCTCAATGACCCTGCAAGAATTTGGGTTAGAAGATGGTTTACCGCATATTGTAAAGAAACTTTAGCCAGAGTTAGAGGTAAATTTAGTGGTAACCTAAAAACACCTGATAGTGAAGTAACTATGGATTACACATCTTTGCAAACAGAAGCAAAAGATGAAAAAGTTACTTTAGTGACCGAACTCAAAGAAAGGTTAGAAAGATTGCGTCCTGAAAATCAAATGAAAAAAGAGGCGGAAATTGCCACTAACCTTAACACTCAGTTGAAGTATAGAGCAATGCCTATTCCTATAACTGTTGTGTAAATTATGGCAATATTAAAAACAATCCCTGTAAAAAAAGTTATAAATGGAATTGAAGTGAGAACTTCAGAATCCGCTGTCATATCAGAAAAAACTTACACCACAAATGGTGAGTATTCTATTATTGTCAGAGGTATTGAACAATGTGAATTATTTCTTAACTCATCAACAACTGATAGAGTTAAGATAAAAGCAATGACCAAAGTTCTTATTACCCCTGACGTTGGCAAAATAGATGAGGAATGGGATGAAATCGATTTAGATAAAGGTTCTTGTATCGAATTGGTTTGTGTAAATCGTAATTGGTATATTCTTTCCTCAGACGGTTTGAAAATCTGGTAAAGGGACTACTTTATTTTCCCACCCATCTTCAGCCAATTCATACATATACATGGGAGACAAACCTCTTTTATCCCAATAACTTAATTCTTGTTCTGAAATTTTCAAAACATCATCCAAATCATCTTGGTCTCCAATACCAAGAGGTTGTCCATTGATAAGCTTACACTGTGCTGTTGTAAAGATACCTCTATCTTTAGGGTCATTGACTATAAGATTTTCTCTAACTTCGTCTTGGAAAACAACTAATAATGGTTCTATTCTCTTATTGAAAGTGTTGACCGCTCTCGCAACATTGTAATCCCCCGTCATATCAGGATTATTTTCTAAGTCCTCAGAATTTAGAATATAACAATTCAATTTGATATACGATTCGGTGTCTTGTAAACCCTCACCTGTTTTATCAAAATGTCTTTGTTTTTGAAGTACTGTGTAGTTTTTTGCCGGAACTTTTTGTACGTCACCATGAGACGCTTTTTCACCATTATTTACATACATAATAACATCCCCCAAGTTTACATTCAAATTATGAGAGATTGCTAATTCCATATGAGCTTGTCTTGACATCAAAGAACCCGCTTTGGTTTTTTGAGTACAACGAATTTTATAATCCTCTAAACTCTGTTTGACTTTAGCTTTTTGAGCAATTTTTATCAAGGGAATTTCTTGTTCAAAGATTCTCTCCAAGTACTCATAATAATATTCAATAAATTGTTTACCCTCACCCTTCAATAACATCTTGATACCTTTATCCAAAAAGTCCTCAATATAACCAGGTAATCTTTTAGACTTGATTGTATTACCCACCAATTTTATTTTACCAGTATCTGTCATCAAAGCGTAGTTTTTACGAGCTAAGTTGATACATGACGGCCAAACACCATCATTATCTAACGCCATCTCACCTCTCATAAAAATATCATTATACTCGGCGATGTCCGCAGAAGCTCCTGTATACTCCTTACCCTCTTTTACTTTCCAATTCAAACCACGACCAATATACTTACGATTTTCAATACCTTTTGGTGATGAGAAGTTCACACCGTCAGTATCCATAACCAAAGGTTCATATCCTCGACTCATAAAGAATGATATCATTTGACGAAGATATTGTCGTCCTGTACAAGTAATTTGTTCTCCCATATACATGTCACCCCAATGATATACTTGAGGTGCTGAAAGTGCACCAAACATCGAGTTGATAAAGATTTTAATAGGTAATTGTTTTCTATCGTATGATTTGGATTTCTTTGGGTCTGATTCTGCATATTCTTCCGCAAGTTGTTTATACAAAATACGACTATCTCGGAAATATTTTAGAAGACCCTTCATTGCCCCTGTAACATCACATTTAGGGAAAACATCATGTACAAGTTGAATAGAAGGATAAAGAGACGAGAAGTCCAACTTAAGTACATCCGTGGAATATCCAACCTTAATCAAACGAGAAAGTCCACCAACAAAGTCAGTCTTAGATTGTTTCTCGGGAATTGCTAGATTGTGTTTATAAGACCAAGCCAACATAATCATTTTCCATAAAGTTGCAGTACCCATCGTACTTACTCTTTCATATGTCGTTGGCACAAGTGACGCCAAAAGAAATGAACCTTGATTAAATTCATCATCTACTTTGAGTGTTTCTTCCAAGTCATCATCAAGATATTTTTCTACAATTTTGTCACCAGTAATCTTAGTATATACACCAGGAAATCTAACATCTAAATCATCGAACTGAGGGTTATTAGCCCTTTTGTATTTACCATTTTGGGTGTTTAACCAATATTCCTCCTTTTCTGCATACATAGGACCAATATCTGTGTGTTCAATATAAACACGACTTTCACTATTGGCGTCAAGATATTGGGTGATATACTTCAATCCCGCACTCTTAATACTTGAGTTAATTGCCTGAGCTCTTCTTACCGAGTGAATAATATCAATAACGTTATATCCCCAAATAGAAACCTGAGGATAACGCTCGACTTCATTGGCAAGTTTTAACATTTGTTCTTTCTGACTGATAGTTCTTTGAGGGTTGAGTGACTTACATACCTTCTTAATATCCAATCCAAGTGCTTTACATCGTTCAAAAATCCAGAACCAGTCGAAGTTGAATGAGTTATATCCCCCTAAGATACTTGGTTTTAGAGCATCAATTATATTGAAGAACTCGATGATACCTTCTTTTTCTTTTTCTTCTGTATCACACTCAATTACCTTGTGATATCCTGTATTCGTTTTGATTCCAATCATGAATATTCGACCATCCTTTGGTTCCAAAGACGTGGTCTCCAAGTCAAATACTAGTCGGGTAATATCATTATATTCTTCGAACCCTTTGAATAGTCGTTTTTCTTTTTGAATAAGATATTGTTCAACAGGAGGTAACATCAAAAACAGTTCTCGAGTTTTTTCACCCCAAGGGTCAATACCACCTTCTCTAAAAAACTGTGTTAGAGAACGATAACCCGACAAAGACTTAACTATAAAAGTCAAACCTTTTTCTAATCGAGCGTCACCATGTGTTTCAAGTTTTTCAATAACAATTTTATGTTTTGTCATCGCCTCTTTCTGAAGAGCTTTAGAACCCTGATAGAAGTTCATGTTTCTCAAATCTCCGACCCAAGCAAATGGAATAAAATTATCTTTTATGATTTGTTTTCCTTTACCAGGGACTTCTTTGATTTTGAAAATTGAATCTGTGATATAATCAAATTCAATTGCAGTAATAAATTGTTCAGGGTCATTACCCTCCAAAAATTGTTTGATTTCCTCGTTTGATATCATCTATACTAAAATTTACCGAGTGACCTATTTTCTTTCACTTAGTGAAATTTGTCTTCTCATTCAAAAATAAATATAGATGAAATTAATCCTCCCGTCAACAACAGGGTGAATCTATGATGAAACTATCTTGAACATTAATATAGAGTTCATCACGTAGGGGTAAAATTAGATTTCCTGTTGGCGCACCCAATAAGTTACTATTATATTTTATTAAGAATTGTCCAACGTATCTACCAACTTTGTTAGTATCTCTATCTGTAAATCTATAATAAACATAATATTCAGGTAATGCGTTCGGGTCATTAGTAACGACCTCAACAATATATGCTGGTTTCGAAACTATCTTTGGAATACCTGTTGCCTCATCAATCATACTGAAAAATATTGAAGCGTTTGCCAAAGAATCCATAAATGATTGATACTCACTACGACCATCTTGAACTACTTGCATTTTCAATAATGGTAATGTAGCATTTTTCTTAATATAAAAATCCATAGATAGTATTTTACTATAAATACCACCTATGGATAATTTGTTGAATTAAAATCAATTTTCTCTTCTTTCGTGAGGTTTGTAATATTTGATTCTATCGTGCCAAATAGGTGACGCCAAACAAACTGCAGGTCTCAAACCACCTTCTTTGGTCATCTGATACATATGAGACATCCATGTTTGTTCGTAAGGATGAGCCCACTTTGTGTCGATAAACATTTTCTGATTACCTTCTTTACTGACAATCATCGGCCAGTTTGCGTAATAAATTTCACCATCAATATAACATAAACCATCAAGGTTTCTGATGTTTTTGAAGTTCGTCAAAGGTACATTGGGGTCCAAACCATGAACGGGAAGTTTGTCATAATCAGGCCAATCTCTTGTTCGGATATGTTGGGGAACATTATACCATGAGCATTGTTTGTCATTATCAAAGTAAACTTCAGTGAATGTCATCTTCAAGAAATCAAACTTCTCTTTCAACATGATTCTGTGTAACATGTTGTATAAATTTGGAATATATTTCCTGAAACCATTTCTACAGAATTGTCCTTCATATTCGGGAGGGTTGACCGTCATATCATCCTCAAAGAAGAACATGAAGTCCGCATCAGACTCATGAAAGTGTTCAGCCGCCGCTTGTCTTCCACCACAAATACCTGTATTACCTCCTAAGTTCTTGTATTCAAAATTGTATTGAGCAGCAATTTCCTTATTTCGTACAATTGCATCATTGTCTGTTGAGTTGTCCAACAAAATCAAGTTTGGTTTAGTCAACCACTCGGGTGTCTTTTCCATTGATTTGATGGTGTGAAGTACTTGTTCAGGAAAGTTGAATGTTAGGATGTATAAATTTGTTTTATAATTTTCGACATCTCTATCAGAGTATCTTATTGGGTTAGCAATTTTTTTCTTTTCTACTTCCACTAAAGAAACGGTCTTTTCAACAAGGGCTTGTGTGAATTTCACAATCAATCCATTTCCATCCAATTCAAATCTACGATACAAATCAGGTTCGGTATAAGACATGATGGTAAAAATACTTTCTTCAGTACCCATCAACCCTTCACCAAGAGTTCTGTCCAATAATGAATAATAAGCAGCATTGGCTTCTCTTAATTGGTCTTTATGACCACCAAATAAACCACCTCTACAAACATATTTTACATCTTTACCTGAATATCTGTTTATGGCATCATACTTGAATCCATGGATTTCATTCTCAGCATCATAAGGATAACTCAAGAATAAAAATGGATTACCATGTTGGGGTAAATCATTCAAACAATTATTTTCAACTAAATGGGAATAAGGTACTGTATTTGTAATTCCAGCGTCTAACCAAAAAAAGTATTCAGTATCAAATGGATTCCATATCGATGCGTCGTTCATCATGAACATTTTCGATTGGACAATAGGGTTATACCACTCTAAAGAAGCTTGTGGTGATGAACCCAACCAACCTGCACCATTAATCCAATCAGGGTTTGTTCTTACACTTTGAGTTCTATCCCAAAAAGGGTTATAAAGTCTTTTTACGTCTTCCAAAGACATAATTTTTACAAAAGTATTTTCTCTACTTCTTTTTTCCCATACCAAATGCTCAAGTTCTAACGGAACATAAATGAAAAGATTTTGAGGGATATCTAAAAATCTTTTGAAGTTCTCTATGTAATGGTGAAATGGTCTACCAGTTCGATTTATGTCCCAAAGACCTGTGACAATGGTCATATTTTTATTAGGTTCCATATTTTAAAATGTGTATCCAAATTTATTTATTTCATTTTGTGACACTTTAGCCACTATATCAATCAATTCATCGGTGTAAAAATCTTGATAGTTTTCAGGGTATTCATGACCAAAATAATTTTCATGATTAATACCTAAATTTTCGTTATGTTGTAAGTAAGGAATATCGAAATTTTCACACAAACTCTCCAACTCATCATCCAATCTTTCAAACTTAATCACCTCATCATAAACGAATAAAGGGTCATTGAAAGTGAAAGTAGATTGGGGTACGTATAAATCTTTCTTCAAATAACTTTCGAATGTTTTATACCATTGTTTCTCGTTATCGGGAACAATTTCAATATTGAGTTTTCTTTTTTCGGTCTTATGAATATACAGACTTACCGCATGTGCCCATGGATTCCGAACAACAAAATATTTCTTAAAATTCTTTATTATATTTTCATATTCTAATGGAAATTTTTTCTTTACCATAGTATACGTAGCGTGTTGGTGAGCCAATAGTTTACTATGGACAATAGTTCTTAAAATTGTGTGAGAGCCACTTTTAGGTGGTGTAATAACAGCAATTTTATATAACTCCGAATATACCATTATTTTCTAAAGTAAAAATCTTGTAATAATAAACAATCCATTTGTGTGTTTTCATAGACTTTTACCGCGTCCATGTATCGTGATAAGATTGGTTTACCGTTCACATTGAATGAAGTATTCAATAGTACACCAATACCAGTCTCTTTTTCAAATTCAGTAATCAAGTTGTACAACCAAGGATTCTGTTCTTCAGTAACTGTTTGGACCCTTGCGGTTCCATCTACGTGAGTAATGGATACTAACTTTTCTCTCCATTCTTCTTTCACGGTTGGACAAAATCCCATCCATCTACTTTCTCCCTCGAAATTGAAATACTTGGAAACATCTTCCAATCTTACTACAGGTGCAAATGGTCTATACCACTCTCGATTTTTTACTTTAGCATTTAGAACATCCTTCATATCAGGATATGTTGGATTACACAAAATACTTCGATTACCCAATGCTCTTGGTCCATGTTCAGAAGTGTCACGAACAACTCCAACAATTTTTCCATTCTTCAAATCATCAACTAACTTGGGAATTTCTAATTTGGTCGCTCGTTTATCTTCTACATAACTCATCAAAGTATCACGGTCTAATATAGAAATACCCGCATATGTCAAATCAATAGATGTTTCAGGTTTGATATGATTCAAAATCATTCCCGCAGCAATACCACAATCGTTGGGATTTGGTGGTACAAAAACACCTCTATCTAACTCCTCTTTCAATCGAGTGTTTAATAAAATATTCAAACCACAACCTCCAACAACAATCAACGGTAAATCAGGATATTGTTCCAAAAATGGATTCATAATATCCAAAAAAACATTTTCAAAAGCTTGTTGTGAAGTCATAGCGACATCATAAGCATCGTCACCAAACAGACGGTCTTTTACACTAAATGTAATTCCAATTTTTTCACCCAATTCTTTGATAAACCCTCTGAAGTTTACACCATCAGGTTTTTTTCTATAATATTCCTCAAAATGAGGTAACCATTCTTCCCTTACTTTACCGTATGAACATAACCCCATAATTTTTCCTGAATAAACTAAATTACCAATACTCAGTGCTGGTTCATGTTTGATATCACCAAGGTAGTCACCAAAAGACATATATGGAAACCCTAAATCAATAGGAAATTTATCAATCAATTTTATTTCCTTTCTGTCTTCCGCGACATATACATTGAAAAATCCATCGTTACCTCCACCATCAAAAGATACTATTAAAGCATCTTTATAATCAGATTGATAATATCCACAAGCGGCATGACTCTCATGGTGCATAGTTCCCACATAGTTTTCTGCAGGAATCATTTTATGGTGATGATATCTTACCTCATCTTCAATACAATCCGTATTCAAAAAATAACAGGTTTCATATTCTTCAATACCAAATTCCTTTTTGATATATTCCAAAATTTGTTTTACCAAATAAGGTCTTGTGTATGATACCAAATATTGAGAGTATCCTGCATTTTTTTGATTTAAAAATCTCTCTATTTCTATTACGGTGATTACCTTTCCATCTTTTTCTACCGCAATTGCAGAATTGTGTGACCCGTAAAATGCTATGTTAGCTTTAGAATTATTACTCATTTTAATTTTTCAAATTAATTTCATGTCTTTCAGCCCATCCTCTTATTGGAGAGTGAGCCCAAAAAACAACTCTCGATGGGTCCTTATCTGTCATAAACATTTCTTCATAGTGAATTGGACCATCTCCATTTAGAAATCTTTGTAAGTCAGAACCATCAATAGAACGAGACTTAATTCCAATACCATTCTCATCATCAAATGCAATTAGAACTGAATCATAATCATCCTTATCTAACATATATCTCTCAACATTAACTAAGTGATAAAAAGAGTATGTAAATGAGTTTTCCCATTCTTCTTCTGTTTCAAACTGTGGATTGGGTGGGAATTTATTTTGAATTGTGTGCATTTGGAATGATTTTCTTTTGAAGTGTATTCCAGCATACTTTTCATAATCTCTCACGGTTCGTTTTTTTCCAAGACCATAACCTGTTAGGTCGTGACCATTATCTTCGACACCCAAAAGTTGTCTAATTCTTGACCGAGCAACATCTTGTTGTTTCCACCAAGCAGATTCACCTCTTTTATGTTGGTCATCCCAAACTAACATTCCACTTCTTTCTTCTCTCATAGTCGCATGCCATATAACAACTCTATGTGGGTGGAATAAATCATATCCATGAGTGAATGACCGAACTGTCAAATTTAATTCTTCACCACTGAAGAAAATATTTGGGTCGTGTCTAACATCTTTAGCCCATTTGTTAGGACCAAATGCAAAGTGTCCACTAAGGAATCTAGCAGGATATGGTTTTTTCAAACTCTGCCAATTAGGAACACCCGTTGGTCGAATAAAAATTGTACCAAACGGATAAAAAGACGCGGCTTCAGACAACCATGGTTCCTTAACTCTTTTTGCGGGGTCATTATATGGGTCATAATAAGGTAGATATCCACAAATTAAAGGATTATGACCTTCTTTCTTTAAGTCTTGATACCAACCAATTAATGCTGAATCCCAATTTTTATCAAATCTATGGTGTGAGTCTAACTGACAAACAAAATCTTCATCAGTTAATAATTCCTCGTTGATTACCGCTCTTGCATATGCCAACCCTTTAGCTTCAGTATATAGAATATCTTTTATCTTGAACCTTGGGTCATCACGATATTCATCTAAATTATCAAATCCATCTTCAGGGTTATATTGTCTGCAAATCCCAAAGTGAATTCTTTCAGGGTTTTTTGCATTTTCTAGTGCACTCTTTATTGTGGGAATCAATTCTGGTTCACGATACGCAGGTAGGTGAACCAAAATTGTCATTTTATCCTTACTTTTTCTCATATAATGTTCCTTCCATTCTGTTTACCCAACCTTCACTCATTGAATGTGGCCAAACAATCCATTTATATGGTCTCACTGCTGTGTTAAAACTTCTCCACAATTTACAGTAACCATCGGGGTCATTTTTCATTTGTTTAATCTCAGGCTCATTAGCATCTAATCTAACAAGTTCGTTACCATTTTCATCTTCAAAAGCAACCGCCCAAACATTGTAATCATCGTGGGGTACTTGCGCAAACTGAATATCAATACAGTGTTTGAATACTGAAGCAAAAGAATTTGCATATTCAATAGGGTCTTCAATATGTGGATTAGGTGGATATTTTTGGTCTAAAGTCCATTGTTGAACTGACCTTCTTCCAAATGAAATACCAGAGTATCGTTCATAGTCTTCAAGAGTTCTTATAGGTCCAAAACCAAAAATTCCAAATTCGTTCGGGTCATAAACTTCACCATCCATACTAAACAATTTTCTATTTTTAAGATGTGAAGTATCGTTATTTTTCCACCATTCACCATTATCGTCCCAGTGTTTTTTCAATCCTTTTCTTGTGTATTGATGCCAAATAATAACATTATGTAGATGGAATAGGTCATAACCCCATGTAAATGCTCTTACCGCAATAGAAATCTCTTCACCATGAAAATAATACTCAGGGTCATGTGGAACTTCTTTTACAAAATCACCGGTTGTAAATGCAAAGTGTGCTGAATAAAACCTTGCTGGTACAGGACTCTTCTTTTCTTTATAATCATCAATAGTTGAAGGCATAAAATGGACATTACCATCGGGGGAGAATCTATCGAAATTCATTCTCCAAGGTACTGTCAATCTTGACTGTGGGTCCATATCAGGCTCAAAAGAGGGTACATATCCTGTCAACAAAGGTTTTTTATATCCCTTTTTTTGTAGTTTCTTATACTCTTTTATTAATAAATCATCCCAATTTTTTTCAAATCTCATGTGAGAATCAATCTGAAGTGTATAGGTCTCACCATCATATAATTGTTGAATAAGGCTTCTTGCCCAACATACTCCTTTGGATTCTAAATGAGGAATATTTAGTATTTTGAACCTTTTATCATTATCAAATTGAGATAAATCGTCAAACCCGTCCTCTTCACTGAATTGACGAGCAATACCAATTACCAAATTTTTAGGTCTTTTAGCATTTTCCAACATGTTTTGAATTGTTGGAATTAGTTGGGGGTCACGATAAACCGCTAACTGTACAAATATTTTCATGAAAAAAGCTTTTCACAAAAAATATAACAAAAATAAAACTTTTAAAGATATAATTTAAGAACAATCACAATTTCCTAAATTCACAACGTCATTGAAGGTGTTGCAGAAATACTGATAGATGGTGTCGCCGAAATAGAAATTGAAGGTGTTGCAGAAATACTGATAGATGGTGTAGGAGATGGTGTAGAAGAAGGATTTGGTGAAACCACATCTACAACACAGGTTTTATCATCCCCTGAAAAATATAGGAAAAATACACCCTGTGGTGTTCCATCTGACGGAAAATAAGTGAACGGTATAGTTTCATAACCCAATTCATGAGTAATTCCAGAATCTTCTTCTAAAAACCTCACTAATGCGGTTTGTCCCGAGTAATTAGGACAATCAATAGTAACACCATACCCACTCATACCTTAATAAATATAGTTTGAACTCGATATTAATATTCCGTAAGACATGTTATAATAGTGGTATATTCCATTTATTTGATAAATAGGGCTCAATAACATCTAACTCAGATGGGGAAAGAGCTCTACTGTAAACTAACACATCGAACAAAAATCCATTATAATAGTATTGTTCAGTTCCTGATGCTTGTGGAGTATAAGAAACTCCCATAAATATATAATTCGTAAGTGATGACGTTGTTGTACCAACATTTGATGGGAATGTCATCGTCTGTTCAACAGAATCAATTCTGAATTTCAATCTATCTGTATTATTCGTTCCTGAACCACTAAATACAATCGAGAAAATGTGAGGATTTGTATCTACTGGTGTACCTGATACCACACCAAATCCACCTGCTTCAGCAACGTTATAGGTACCACCACTTTGTCTTAGGAATACAGAATTTAATCCTGTATTTCCATCTTGACCTCCTTGAATATATTGTTCGGTCGTACCACTGTTCAAAACACGAGCAACCACTATTATAGTTTCACCCGAGTTCGAAGCTAAATCTGTTAAAGGATTTACACTAGACCCCATGGCAATACCATCGTAATAAGTCCCGCCCAATCCATTTTGTACGTTACTCCACCATTCGGGTTTACAAGACCCACAAATAGAATTGGCGTTATGTGCACTTGAGGACGAGTCAACCCATTGATTAAATGTATCACCACTACTTGGTGTTGGTGTGTAATAAGTCGCTAAATTACCTTGATAATAAATTTCAAGTGTTGGGTCAGTCGGTATGATGGCTTGAGTTGGTGACGGTGTTATCGAGACTGATATAGACGGCGTTATTGAAATTGTTGGTGAAACTGAAATACTTGGTGTTACCAAAATTGTTGGTGAAACTGAAATACTTGGTGTTACCGAAATTGTTGGTGAAACTGAAATACTTGGTGTTACCGAAATTGTTGGTGAAACTGAAATACTTGGTGTTACCGAAATTGTTGGTGAAACTGAAATACTTGGTGTTGGGCTAACAGAAATACTTACCGTTATCGATGGGGTTACAGAAATGCTAATCGATGGTGTTGGAGATGGTGTTGATGACACACTTATTGAAGGAGTTGCCGAAATACTAATTGAAGGAGTTACAGAAAGACTAATAGAAGGAGTTACTGACGGGGTCGCAGAAATACTGATAGAAGGAGTTGCAGAAATACTAATAGACGGAGTAGCAGAAATACTAATAGATGGTGTAGGGGAAGGTGAAGAAGAAACACTGATAGACGGAGTTGTAGATATACTAATAGATGGTGTAGTAGATGGTGTAGCAGAAATACTGATAGATGGCGTCGCAGATACACTAATAGATTGTGTAATCGATGGTGTTACTGACGGTGAAACTGATGATGTAATTGAAATAGACGGAGTAATAGATGGAGTAACAGATGAAGTCACAGATGGAGTTACAGAACTACTTGGAGTCACAGATGGTGTTACCGAAGGAGTAACTGAAGATGTTGGAGTTGCGGTTACAGAACTTGGTGGTGTAGGAGATACACTTGGAGTTACGGATGGTGTTGCAGAAATAGAAATTGAAGGTGTTGCGGAAATCGATATACTTGGCGTTGTTGATATTGATATTGAAGGTGTAGTAGATGGTGTTACAGATGGAGTAACAGAAATACTGATAGACGGAGTTGCTGAAATACTGATAGATGGTGTAGGAGATGGAGTAGAAGAAATACTGATAGACGGAGTTGCAGTAACCGATGGTGTTACAGATGGTGTGGGAGTAGAAGATATAGAAATTGATGGTGTGGGAGTAGAAGATATGGAAATAGATGGTGTAGGAGATACACTTGGAGTTACGGATGGTGTTGCAGAAATTGAAATTGAAGGTGTTGCGGAAATAGAAATTGAAGGTGTTGCAGAAATACTGATAGATGGTGTAGGAGATGGTGTAGAAGAAATACTAATAGAAGGCGTCGGTGTTATTGATGGGGTAACTGAAGGTGTTGGACTAACAGAAATAGATGGAGTCACGGATGGTGTTGGACTAACAGAAATAGACGGAGTCACGGATGGTGTTACCGAAGGAGTAGGAGTTGGACTCGCAGGAATAAACTCGTAATCACAATCACAATCATCAATAACCTCACAATTCAAACAATAAGGATTCAACAAATCATAAACAGGTTGCAACACCCTTGCGTTGTGTTGAATTTCAGGAACCGATAAAGGTTTGGCATACATGTGGAAAGTAGAAATACCCCCATCAAAAGTACCGGCAAAATATTTCTCCAACATAATATTGGTAGTAAGTGCCGACAGACTTGTACCACTCAAAATATTATCAGGGAATAATTCGGGGTCTTGAATGTACTCACCACAGAATGTCTGTGGCATTGCTGAGAAGACTAAATTCTCATGTAATCCTTGTGTACCACCACCCCATGAAATATTGAATGGGACACCCACTTGAACTTCTTTGTGTGCGTATAACGGTCGTGGGATAATCTCTTCAAAATCATCAAAGGTCTCAAAGTGTTTTCCGTTTACATATAGTTTCAACTTACCTACACGATAGAACCTTTCCAGTAACCACAAATAATTCAACTCCACCCATTCGTCTTTTTCGGGGACTAATTGTTCGTGAGTTGTTGGGGGTTCTATTAATGATACAGAATTGTTGGCGGTTGTCGCGGTATATAAGTCAGTTGAGATTGTACCTAAACCACCTCTGTAATATAAATCACAGAAGTCCATCCACGTATATCTCTCAAAGACCGCATCTACTAATACCCAATGTTCTTTATTTATATAATCAGTTCCAAGACAATCATCATAGATTCCATTTGTTGAACAGTAATTGTTCACAGAATATCCTGTGACTGTTTCAGGTCCTAAAGTAACACAAGAACCTGAATATATACAATCACCTGTAAAGGTAAGTGTTCTAACACATATTTTCGGATTTCGTGGGTCACCACTAAATCGGATGGCCAACGCATTGGACATGGAGTCAAATAATGGGTCGTGTTCTGGCCATTCTTTTTTAACATCTCCATTACAACAAGAACAAGTAGTACTAACCTGATGATAATCGGTATATCCTGTTGGGGGATAAACCAATACACAATATTGCTCAGCGTATTTTAGATAATCTACTTTATCGACAATCCAATATGAGAACTCTCCTCTTCCGACTCTTTCTGTAATAACAAAGTGTAATTCACCTGTTATGATATCATATGTGGTAACAGTTCCTATAAGATAGTTAAGTGCATCGTGATAAAGTAAAATTTGGTCTCCTGTAGTCCATGACAAATTTTTGGCAACTGTTATGGTTGCACCTGAACTTGACATGTCTACTTTACTGAGAGTGGATGTTGAGTACCCTGGATTAAGATTTGTACACATACATGTACTCAAACCTGTTAGTTCATGTGTTACTCGTTCATAATTTGGGTCAGTAGAATTTTTACCATCGGCGTGATGCCAAAACTTATTTTCGGCACGAGTTCCCATGTAAAAGAATATTCCTGAGTTATCAGGATAATAATCATTTAAGGTTGTTTGTCCTGAAGCTGGTGTATATTGGTCAATGAATCTTGGTTTTAAAGTCATTTCCACAGTCCATCCTTTTGGATATCTTGTTGGTAATACTTCATAATCATACCCAAATAACTTGTAAAAACCTTGATAGAAACCACCATATAATTCATGATATATTCCGACCTTATTACTGTTGTAAGAGATAACATTATATAATGTACCGGCACTTACACCTGAGAATCTATGATTAGGGTCCCAAGTATAACCTGTAACTTGGAACATCTTAAATCTACGGTCATATTTCAATCTATCGAATTTCTCACTATCATCTAATAGACCCATAGTGTAATCAATGGATTGACCTGTCATACACTCAAGTAATCCATTATCGGTACCAACTAACCCAATGTCACATATGGTTTTGGCAGAATAACAAGAAAGGTCTAAATCAAATGGATTATAATAATGAGAAGATACCAATATATTTTGGTCATTATAATTTTGGTAGTCTAATATAAACCCTTGGTTTGAACCTGAAAAATTCAAATCAATTTTAATTGGCATTACATCACCATCATTAACACCAATCACATAGGGTGAAAAAATAACCTCTTCGTTATAATCCCTTTCATCTGACGCTAATGATAGGTCAGAAATCTCCCTTACAGGTGCTAAATACCACTTATTATAGACGTATTGATTGATGTTCTGATATGCCATATGTGATAAATACCATTACGGAGGTATTTATATGTAAAAAATCATTATGATAAATTTCGGAAAAGAATATTTTACTAATGATATGTATTTCTTTCTTAAAAAAAGAGATGCACATATCGATTTGTATTACTCTCAAAGTACCAGTTTGAACGAAGCCAGAAATAGTGATGAGGTAATTTCTATACCATTAGAGTTTGAAACTCAAATTCTTACATTGGTTGAGAAGGTTACTAAATCAAAAAGAAAATTTAAGAAAGACGATATAAAAAAATTAGTCAATAAGATTAAAGACACTAAAGGTGAGATGGAAGAAATCATCGATTATGATGGTAGTTTTTCAAATAGTAAAATTCCAATTCACGACCCAAAATTATCGCCTACTAAAACTATGGACCAAACTGTGTTCTCAGTAACTCAAGCTGGTGACCCTGTAAGAAGAGGATACCGTGTGTTTTATGGTGAAAGTGTGGTAAAGGAAGAAGACTTTAGTGGAGCCTTTGGATATGATGTTGTTTCAGGTGATACATATGAGGAATGTGTTGAAAAAATGAAACAGATGGAGGTTGAGAATCCTGAAGAAAGATGTCAGACTTTTGGTAAATCTGAAAAATTAGACAAAAGAGGTCAAGAAAGACTTACTGAAAAAGAAATCAAAGAGATTCAAAGACAAAAAATGATTGGTATGTTAGAAGATTTGATTGTTGGTAAATCTAAATCCGGTGACGTTCAAGATAAGGAAACAAAGGCTTCTAAATTATTTATGAAAAATTTGAAATCTTTGAAAAAACAAGCAGAAAAAGAAGGACTTTCTGCATCTGACATTCTAAAATTAATGAAAGGTGAATAAAGATTTATATAATCAAGTTTGGGACTTTCCAGAACATATGAGAAATCATATGGTTGTTTGTTTTAAAAAAGTACCAAATGCAGATTCTAACGTTGAGGGTTTCAATCGTAACAAAAGATTACAAAAAACCACTCAATTATCTTATCCCGAATTGAAAAGAATTAAGAATTTTTTTGACAGTTTTTCAGGACCTCAGACTGACGCTCCGTTTATATTAAATGGCGGACCTAAAATGAAAGATTTTGTTAATGGTATCTTATCAGGAGCACGCCAATCTCTCCAAACTTCAAAAGAGATTAGAAAAAATTCATCGGCAATAGACAAAGACATGAATGACTTACCCAAAGTTAATAATAGTATGAATATTGCTCACGATGATGCTAAAAAGAAAACAATTGAAAAATACGACCTTCAGGTTACTGAACACCTAAGAAGGATAAACAACCTAATGCAAAAATTACTTTAAAATGGAACAATTACCTTTAGATTACTCTCAACCTGCAAATAAATTAACTGCAATTGCTGACATAGAGAGAAAGAAAAACATTGTAAAAAATGACTATACACAACAAGGGAGTAAGTATTCATCAACTAACCCAGATGCGGTAGGTGATGGTGATACTCTTGGAAGAGGTACGGGCGTCTTTTTGGATATTTACAATGATGCCGCTGGCACATCTGTAGATGTATTTGAAAGAAAAATGAATATTAAATTCAACGCATATCAACCTGACAAACCCTACAACGTAAACGGAGTAGTATAATGAAATTATTAGAATCTCTACGTGGTCTATTATTGGAAGCGGCATCTATTGATGATATCCGTAAGGCAATCGATTTAAAACAAGTTTGCACAATAGATTATCAAGGAGATGTACCAGGTGGTGAGGGTATCAGAGAAATTGAACCTGTTGCGTTAGGTCGTTCTAAAAAAGGAAACTTAGTTTTTAGAGCGTGGGAAAGAGATGGTGCATCACACACCGCTTATATTGGAGACCCTCACTCACCAAAACCAGGATGGAGATTATTCAGACTAGATAAAACCAATTTGTTTAAACCAACTAGGGAAACCTTTACAACCCCTAGACCTGGTTATAACTTTAATGGTGATAAAGACATGGTACAAATAATCACGATTGCAAAATTTGACACACAAGAACAATGAATAACGATTTGATGCAAAAACTAATGGTGGCTAAAAAAATTATGGATGCTGCCGACCAAAAACCAAGAGGAAATGCTTCACCTTCAGTGCTATCTGCACCAATGGTAGAATCATTCAATTCTATGCCGGCTACATATAATATTCCACAGGAAATTTTAGGTGAACAAAAAGTTGAAACTCCTGTTTCTTCAGGACCTGTCACAAAAGACAAAATTCTAAACTCAAGATTACCTGATGAAATCAAAAAATTGATGATAGAACATCCAATTGAACAACCAAAGCAATTCAACAATGCTTCAGCATTGACTGATGAAATGGTTGAAAAAGCTGCGAGATTGATGCATACAGACGCCAAAGGAAATATTAAACAACCGATTAAGAAACAGGCTGTTCAAGAATCAAGTTCTGTTGACATGTCTTCTTTGAAGCAAGTTATTAGAGAAACAATAGAAGAAGTTCTTTCTGAAAACGGTCTTATGGTTGAGTCAACACAGAAGGCTAAAGAGCAAATTTCTTTCAAAGTTGGTCAACACATTTTTGAAGGGACCGTTACAAGAATCAAAAAAATAAAATAATCCTTTGATTTTATAGTTTATCATTCTTATACTTTTAAAAAAGTATTTGTAATGTCCAAAATTAAAGTTTTAGTATTACCCTCTGATAAAACGGGTGTGGGTAAATTTAGGTCTATTGACCCGCACGTTTTTCTACAATCATTATATCCTGACGATTTCCACATTGATATTCTCTTTGATATACCAGAAAATGACCTTAATTTTTGGAAACAATACCAAATCGTTCACTTCCACAGAAATATAGGAAGAAACTACGATACCTGTCCTCAACTTCTTAGAACTCTAAAATCCATGGGTATCAAAACTATCATGGACTTGGATGATTATTGGTTACCAGGTAAAGAACATCCTATTCATGACCTAATCATCGTTAATAAGATTCACGAAAAAATTATTGCCAATCTAAAGGAGGTTGAGTATGTATTAACAACAACACCTGTTTTTGCAAAAGAGATTGCCAAATACAACAAAAATGTTTTTGTTTTTCCAAATGCCATTAATCCAAATGAAGCTCAATTCAAAGCTCAGACACAAGAGAGTAATAAATTGCGTTTTGGTTGGTTAGGAGGTTCTTCTCACTTACATGATATTATGTTACTCGATGGTGTATTCTCAAGAATGCAACCTTACAAAGAAAAAGCACAATTTTATCTTTGTGGTTTTGATACAAGAGGTGTTGTCACTGAAATTGACGCTCAAACAAAGGAACAAAAACAACGACCTATCAAACCTGAGGAGACTGTTTGGTATCAGTATGAAACTATTTTCACTCACAAACACCAATTGATATCTTCTGAGTATAAAGATTATCTCATGAACTTCAAAGAAACTGATGACTCAAGATTCTCAGATGAATTCTATCGTAGAGTATGGACTCGACCTGTCCAATCATATGCTAAAAATTACGCAAACTTTGATGTTTCTTTAGCACCATTGAAGGACCATGTTTTTAATAGAGTAAAATCTCAACTAAAAGTTATTGAAGCAGGTTTTTACAAAAAAGCAATTATTGCTTCTGATTTGGGACCTTACACTATCGACCTTAAACACGCTATGAACCAAGGTAACTTTGTTGATGGGAATGCTCTTTTAGTTGATATGGGACGTAATCACTCAGATTGGTTCAAGTACGTAAAAAAACTTATTGATAATCCTAATTGGGCTAAAGACTTGGGTGAACGTCTTTATGAAACTGTAAAAGACAAATATGATTTGAACATCGTTACAAAAACAAGAAGTGAATTTTATAAATCAATTTTATGATACAACCAAAATTAAATAAGATATTATTTTTTGATATCGAAACTGTAGGTATTACCAAAGACTATGAAACTTTGGAAAAGGAGTATCCTGCACTTTACAAACAATTTAACAACTACTTCGATTGGTTTCTCAAAAGATTTCCTGAAGACCAAGGTTTAGATAAGTCAGAAGTGTTCGTTAATAGAGCAGCATTGGTTCCAGAATTTTCAAGAATTATTTGTGCTTCTTTTGCATTTGTAACACCTGATGGTAAAACTCATATTCAAACATTTTCAGGTGAAGATGAAAAGAAATTATTGTTGGGTGTAAATGAAATGTTAGATAAGGTATTCAAACTTGATTTTTGGCTTTGTGGCCACAATATCAAAATGTTTGACATCCCTACCATGATGAAACGAATGGTAATAAACGGAATCAAACCCTCTGTTTTGTTACCAAATTATGATACCAAACCCTGGGAAATCAAAGCTATTGATACTATGGACATATGGAAAATGGGTAACAATTTTGCATTATCTTCATTAGAACTTATGTGTGGTGCCATGGGTGTTAAATCACCAAAAGAAGGTGAAGTAACAGGAAATAGAGTTCACGAGGCATATTATGATTTAAATCAATTGGATTTAATTATTGAATATTGTGAACGTGATGTAGAAGTATTGATTCAAATAATTCAAAAATTTAAAGAATTATCATGAGAGACCGTGAATTAGATTTATTACAACAAGAACTATCATCAGTTTTATTACAATTAAAACAAGAGTTTGAAAATCAACCTGAGGAAGATATCGAAGTTAGAGGTATCAAACTTTCTGAGTTAGAAGAGGGTTACTATGAAAAACAACCCAAAATGGAAGTTAGATATAAAATCATCCATGAAGATGCTGTTGAACCAAGATATAACTATCCGAGTGATTCAGGATTTGATTTACATTCGGTAGAGGAGATGATTATACCACCACTTTCAAGAGCCTTAGCTCCAACAGGACTTTGTTTTAAAATTAAAGATGGTTATGAGATTCAGGTTAGACCCAAGAGTGGTTTGGCTTGGAACGATGGATTAACAGTTCTGAATACACCCGGTACTGTAGATTCAGGATACAACGGAGAAATTAAAGTTATTCTCTACAATTCAACACAAAATTCTATGAAAATTAGAAAAGGCCAAAAAGTTGCTCAAGCCTGTGTATGTCCTGTTGCAAATGGAAGATGGATTAACCTAAGTAAAGTAAATGAGTTAGATGAAACAGACCGTGGTGATAACGGATTTGGTTCAACCGGAGTTTAAGAATTATGATTACAATTGGATATAGTACAAAAAAAATTGACCCATCATTTAAGAAATATATTGAAGAGTCATGCGGATTAGATAATGTAGAAGTAATTGCATTTGAAAATCCAGGTACTCACTCCTTGACTGAAGTTTATAATATAATTCTAAATCAATCACAAAACGATATTGTTGTTTTATGTCATGACGATATTAGAGTAAAAACTAAAAAATGGGGACAAAAAATTTTAGACCATTTTAATAATAGTGATTACGGTATTATTGGAGTTGCCGGAACTTATAATTTCCCAAAATCTGGAAGATGGTGGGAAGATAGTACCTCAATGGTCGGTATTGTAAATCATAAACACCCTCAAACAGGTAAAGAATACGAATCTAAATATTGTGCAAATGTTGGTGATAATATTATACCGGTAGTTTCTTTAGATGGTGTTTTTATGGTTGCAAAAAAATCAAAATTAAAATATAATTTTGACGAATCAATTAATGGATTTCATTTTTATGATGTGGATTTTACTGTCGGTAATTACTTAAATGATGTTAAAATTGGTGTAATAACTAATGTTCGAATTTTACATTTTTCAATTGGAGCCACAAATAATCAATGGGAAGAAAATAGAAATAAATTTGTTGAAAAATGGAAGGAGTCCTTACCTATAAATCATCCTGAAATTAAAATTTTCTACAACCAAGATGTTCCTAAAATAAAAAAAGAACAAAAAGTTAGTGTAATAATACTAAGTAAATCAGCAAACAATTTATTGTTTGATTGTGTTGATTCTTTTTTAGAAAAGAGTCAATATAAAAATTATGAAATAGTTGTTGGTGATACCGGTTCCTCGGAAGAAGAAATTCAAGAATTCAAACAACGATACCAACAAGAAAATATTAGAATTGTCGAGCTTAATCATTATCATTTTGCAACAAATAATAATGATATTGTGACCAACCATATATCACCAGATACCGAACTAATATTGTTTTCAAATAACGATATCAAAATATTAAATGATGTTATATCCAAAATGGTATCATATTATAACACAAATAAAAATCAAATCGGGACAATAGGTGCAAGATTACACTTTGCAAATAATTTAATTCAACATTCTGGAGTAATATGTGCTCAATTAAATAATAGAGTTGCTTTAGGACATTTTGGAATCAATACCGGATATAAGTTTCACGAAGGAAACAAAGAAGTTTTTGGAAATACTGCAGCCTTAATGATGATAAATAAAACGTTATTCAATCATATTGGGATGTTTGATACTTCATATCAAGAATGTTTTGAG
>Ga0222714_10000590_pt1 | contig 41659 bp, 53 predicted proteins | sample C33_3DmetaG_FD_165048 | JGI IMG/M metagenome (GOLD analysis project Ga0222714, IMG submission 165048) | Estuarine water microbial communities from San Francisco Bay, California, United States - C33_3D | ecosystem: Environmental > Aquatic > Marine > Unclassified | place: USA: California...
CACTATCACCTTTTTTAACTTTCTTACCCATGTATTCTGCTAAACGTACTGTTTCACCACCAGCTGTAGCGATAACTTGTAAGTCAGATAACTCTTCTAATGAATTTACCTTATTGATATCTTTTTTAGTCGCATCTTCTAATCTACCTTTGAACTTTTCGTATTTTTCCAACAATTCGGTATATCTCATAGCGTCCTCTAAGAATAATCTTCTTTGTTCGAGGTACTCACGCCTCATTCTTTCTTCGGTTGGATTATCCCCAGCCTCTCGAGCTGCATTATATACCGTACCTTCAACAAATTGTTTCATCAACCACTTAGCATATTTACCAATCTTTACTTGGTCTTCAAACTCCTTTGGGTTTAATTCTAACGCGGCATTTCTATCTCCTCTAAATCTAGTTGTAGGGTCCATCATAACAACCTGCTTCAACTCATCAAATTTGATTTTAGGATTATCTTTTGGCATATACTTATTTACCAAATCTTGGAATGCTGACTTGATTGCCGCTTCAATAATCATATTCTTTAAGATACCAGTGAACTTCATATCAATATTTTATTCCTATAAATATACAAATACTTGAACTTTTTCACAATCAATAGTTCATAATCAACAATTCTTCACCTTTATTTTGAGTTTTTCCTTTGGTTGCTGCCGCCGCTTTCACAAATTCTTTACGAGACCAAGTGTAATCAGTCTCAGGAAACCATTGATGTAGTAGTTCAAAATCGTAATATGACAGTGAGAACTTACTTTTCACATTGTGTAACACATTAGCCAATCGTTCATGGTCTTTACGGTCAAAGTCATGATTAGAATAGTAATTCTCAGTTTTCCAATATGGTGGGTCTAAATAAATGTATGTTGATTCTGAATCGTATTTCTCAATTACCTTTTGGAAATCCATATTCTCAACATTCGTTATTTTCAAAAATTTATCCACCCATTTTGGGTTCATCAACTTATCTCTAAACGTAAGATATTTTGATTTGTATTTACCTTTTAGGTCAATGAAGTTACTAGTCTCAGGTTTAGAACCACTAAACACTTGTGTAACAATGTAAGCATATTGAGCAGCCAACATATAATCGGGTGCCGTAATTGTAATGTCACCACTGAATAATGTTTGTTGGTAGTTATTGAATAATGTCTTATACAACTCAGGAGTGTTGGTCTCACCTCGTTGTTGACACGGGATTGAATTCACCGCTCTGAGTAACTCTGTTGGATTATTCAGACACATAAACAAGTTGTAGTTCAACGGGTTGAAGTCATTGTAGACAACCTGTTTTAGATTAGGGTACTTAGATAAGTCCATATTATAAAAACACCAAAACATACCACCGAAAGTCTCTAAGTATGTCTCCATATCGGTAGGATAGTAATCAACTATCCATTTACCTATTTTACTTTTTCCACCTATGTATGACAGCATAATAAATCTATTTTCAACAAATATAATACATTAAACCCTCAAAGGCAAATTAAATCTTCAAAAAAGTTGCAATGTTAAATTTTCATGTCTGTGCCTAATATGTTAGACAATTGTAATATTTATGTAAATGGAATGTTAATTCCAATAAACACTTTCAAAATCTTGTACCATGAAAAAATTATTATTAGTTGTTCTGATGGGTTGTATGGTAATACCAACATTTGCTCACGGTGGTAAGAAAAAACATAAACACAGAAAACACAGAACAGAAATGGTTTCTGAAGTGAGACCATTGAAAAGACAAAGGTGGGTTGAAAGGGATGGTAATAACTATGTAATAGTCCAAAGAACCACAATCACAGAAGAAGATTATCTAAAAATTAGAGAATCACAACGAATCAATAGAAGAAATTATTGATAACAATTCTTGTAAGGACGGCATGACGCCTTTTGACTAAACCCCATCTTATTGCATGGGGTTTTTTTACAATAAGACTTACCATATTTTCTGGGTTTTTTGAACTCCTTCTCAACCAAATACTCTTCAATAATCTTTCTTATTGTTTCCTTCATACCTATAATTATTTCTATGGAGAAAAAACCTTGTCAAACCTGTAAAAAATCAAAGACCCAAGTATACATAACCAAAGAATGGGTTATAAAAACATTCGGATTTGTTGTATTCAGTTTAGCTTGTGTAGGTCTATACACAATTATTAGTTGGGTGTTTTGACCTTTTCTAATACAGTCCTATCGTACTTCACACTAATCTTAATAAAGAAGTCACTACCATTGAAACCTTTACCTCTTACTCGTAATGGTACGTTTGTATCAACAATAACGGGTGCTTTCACCAATATACCACCAGCTGGGTGAGGAATTGAATACTCTGTTTGAGCCAACTGTCCATACCCCAACACCAAATTATAAATAAGACTATCACCATCTCGAGTGAAGTTATTCTCAGGGACCAACTCTACTTTGATAACCAAATTACCATAGGTACCTCTATTGTAATCACCCTTACCGTTTATTCTTAGAAACTGTCCTGAATCAACACCCGCAGGTAAATCAATCTGCAACTCCTCAATAACATTTTTTACTTCACCACCACCGCAGTCCCAACAAGCATTTACAATTCGGTATCCTTTACCCCCACAAGCAGGACACGGTTGTCTAACCTGTTGACTAAAGAATCCACTACCTACAACGTGCATGTGGTATCCAGCACCACCACAAGTATAACAGGTATCTCTCTCACCACCTGAACCACCACAAGAGTTACAACCCACAGTTCTTTGGTAAGTAATGTTTGTCGGTCCTCCTTTGAATGATTTTAGAACCCCAACGTTATACGTTATAACTTTATCAGGAGCACCTCTTTGTTGTTGGAATGGGTTTCTATCAAACCCACCCATTCGACTAAGAAACTCATCAATATCAATCCCATTGTCAAAATTACCAAACGGGTTGTTCTTTGTGTTATTATAACGAGCTCGTTTATTGTCGTCACTCAACACATCATAAGCTTCGGCAATCTCTTGGAATCTTTCAGTACCATTTGGATTGACGTCGGGGTGAAACTCTTTTGATAGCTTACGATATGCTTTTTTTATATCATCTGAGGATGCATTCTCTTGAACTCCTAATATTTTATAGTAATCTTTAGACATGGACTATGAGGTAATATTATTTAAGAATAAGACCCAACAAAAAATAATAAAGAAATTCAAGACATTCAAAAGGTCTGTTGAATTTTATGAAGATTATTTGAAGCAACACGAGTCCGTTGTTTTTGACAAGCAATTTGAGAATGGTAGATATGTAAAATATGAATTGTTATTGGTTGAACTCTCATCTAATAAACTAATACCTATTTACCTTACGGATGATATGGGTAGAAACATTCAAGTAAAGTTAGATAACCCAGATTTATCCGTTGTAAGAATATCTCATATAAATTTACCGGAATTAATTTATGATGTGAATAGAGAAGAAAAGATTGACTACTCAACTTTTTATCGTAGATATATTCAATCCGAATCGGTGAAATTAGTCTCACAACTAAACAATAAAGTTGTAGTTCAAGAAGACGATAACTACACTCTACTCTCTTTGAAAAGTGTTGAAGAATCTAATAGATTTTTGGAATGTTTGTCTAATGACATCTTATCTAAGAAGAAACTAAATTGTATAATAGTACAGGATTATTCCACCGCTCAGAGGAAATATCTGTATTCTGTGTTAGAATCTAAAGGTTTTGATAAGAAAGTCTTATATAGGAAATTTACGACTCATCCTCGTCGTCATCTTCCTGCAAAAGGTAAATAAATTCTGTACCTGAGATATCAATCTTGAATTGTTTGTGATGTCTATCAATTTCCCTAAAGTGATTCTGTGTTTTTTTGAATTCTTGTTTTTCTAATTCAAAAACAACAGTTGCTCTTCCTTCGTATAAATTTTGAACCATGTCGGCAATTTCTGCCAACTTCTCCATTACTTCAGGAACATTTTTCTTAGTCTTGTCCATATAGTTTCTTTTTGTTTAGGTGGAAATATATCTTCTTTGGACATACCCATCATCTCGGCTATTACTTTGTTTTTGTGATTTTTGGTTTCGATATCGTCCTTAATCTTCTCCCTCTCCAACCACTTCATCCATTTCTCTTGGTTCTCCATCTAATAAAGTTTCAATTACTTGGTTAGGTTTAGTTTTTAAATTAAATTCTAATCTATTCAAATCATCAAGATTACTCTTTTCAAATAAGGTTTTGAGTTCTTTTACTTTGTCTTGGAACATAGTTTCCTTAATTTCTCTATCCTTATTGTACTTTACAACGGTTTTGACAATCTTTAATGTTTTCTCCAAATCAGAGTCATTTATCTTACCAATAAAAGATATTAATCTCATATCAGATTGTGGTGATTCACTTTCAACTAAATTATTTTCATCCACTAATTTTTTAGGTATGGACCACCCTTTAGGAAATAACATATCAAAACTCAAAAACTCTTCTAGTTTTCTAACTGAATGTAAGTTTGGTAGTATGTCTGAAATTGTTTTATAAAAACTCATGTCAATTTAAATATGTATGTAATTAGGTACGATAATACTATGGAGTAGAAAAGTAACTCCCTGTTTGATAAAACAAATGGTTTCACTTCCTTAGCAAACAGGGAGATTAAAAATTTCCCCACTAATTGTATTGTGGATAAGATACTGAATACAAATAAAAAGAATAATATGTTTTCAATATTATTAATCATTTGTTACTTTTCTATCCTCTAAGATTTCCGCTCTTAATGTTTGCAACAACGCTTTCAATTCTTGAGCTGTTTTACGTGCTCTAGTACCAGCACTTTTGTTTCCTTTGTAGAACTTAGTAGTATCAACTGAAAGTTGTTCGGTAAGTTCTTTGATTTTTTCTAAAGTTTCCATTTTTATCTTATTTATGTTTTTTTTATTTTATAACTAAAATCTAATTTTTTATTCACCAGAGTAAATAGAACAAGGTTTTTTTCATATAATATTTTTTTCAAGTGACTTATATACCTCAGTGAGTATCTCTAAATCTGATTTTGTAAACTTCTTCCGAAACACAAATAAGTCAGTTATGAACTCGTCAATACTATCTCTAATTACATTATCATCTTGAAGATAAAATACGTCCATAAAGAATGATTCGAAATACTCTTTGTGTTCACCTTCATTATTGAACTTTATATTCTCTTTGGCAAAGATTTCTAAAACTTTATTCCATGACCATTCAAAGTGACCCTTCATCTCTTCATCTGAAAGTTTGATTTTTGTTACACCATCCTCATATCCTAAATATGTTTTGGATATTATGATATGCAGTGTCTTTGCAAAATCACCGTATAAGGATACCTTTTCAGGTATAATATTATACCTGTTCATCCAAATCTGTACTTCATCTGATGGTACTGTTTTAGACATCCAATTAAAAAAATTCTCCATAGAGGCCATCTATGGAGAATAATAATCTATTTTAGAATTTTTTGTAGTTTATTGTGTTTTAGTCTTATAACTAACCATATTCTTCATTTTTTCAATTTCCTCGTTGATTTTAGTTTTACCTTTTTCATCCATCGATTCTAATTGATTTAGAATTTTTTCTGCTTTTTGTGCTGATGACTTTCTTCTTTGTAATTTACCGTTTGGTTTGTTTTCACCAGCCATGTCAACAGGTTGTGGTTGTCTCTTATAAGACGCATTAGCTTGTTCTGCACCATATAAGTTTTCCTTATAGTTTTTATACATTTTCTCACCAGTCTCAGTCTCTACCGCATTCGCATATTCTTGAGAGTTTCCTGTTGTTTTATCACCCTTCAAGTATTTTTCAATTTTTTTCTCATCAGGACCGATTTCATCATAATTCAAATTAGTTTGACCTGGATGTGAAAAAGCATCAACATATTCCTCAACCGCTTCTGATGGTTCATAAGCCTTTTTATCCATCTTAGCAAGCTCACCATTTCCTTTTGGGAAATGTTTAGGGTTTTCCTCAAACTTACCTTTAGAACCTGTTTTCAAATATTCTTTCATTTTTTTAGTAACTTCTTTATAGTAATCTTTTGCGTCTTTACCTGTAGCATTGTTTGCTTTATCAGTATTATACACACCAGGTATTTTAGCCTCGTTTACCATTTCTTCAATTAATTCAATTAAGTCAGCTTCAGACATCTGAACACTCTCATGTTTAGCACCTTTGAATCCACCAATGTTTTTAGCAAAATTTGCCATTTTTACAACTTTAGGGTCGTCAGACTTCATTGCTTTATCTATACATTTTTTAGTAACTTCACCGTCTTTGTCTAAACCTTCTTTTTTACACCAAGAAGCGAATTTACCTGTAGTTCCTTTCTTCTCCATTTTTTCTGTTGCTTTCTGAATGAACTTACCTTCTTTCTTTGCTTCACCAATCCACATATGGTCAGCATACTCATCATCACCATCTTCATTTTTATCAGAACCTAAATAATCTTTGAAACTTTTTAAACCTGTAACACTTTTCTTAAGTGCATTTTTTACAAATTTACTAATTTCATCATCTGACATATATTTTCCTTCACCTCTTTGTTTGTCAATATCAGAATCAACACCTATAACCTTACTAGGTCTATCATCAAACATATCCCTATCTTCAACTTCTTTGACATCGAAAGTTTTACCGTCAACTTCAAACTTATCTTTACCTTTTTCTTTTGCCTTTGCTAAAGCACCTGTAAACGCATTACCCTCTTCCATTTCATCCTCTTCATATAGGTCTGCATCATAACTTGAAGTATCTCTGTATTTTTTACCCTTTAGCGAGAATTTTCCACCTCTTTTTGTACGGGCTAACATTTTAGTAAATGCGTTTCCTTCATCCATTTCGGACTCAAGAATTCTATTCTTAACTTTGGAAATCAAATCGTCAGAGTTTTTGTTTACAGACTCTTCGATTACTTTTTTTACCAAATCTTCAATTTCTTTGTCAAATTTGTTCATGTCAGTTTTTCTTTATAAATATAATAGTTATTTGCTTTTTCCCTCAATTATTTCCATTTCATGTACAATAATGGACTTTATAACATTCTCAGGAATATTGTGTTCTTTCACAATTCTATCAATAGCTTCTTTTACATTGTAATTATTGAATAGGTTTAGTGCCTTTATGTCACCTTGATTACAATAAGGGAATTTTTTACACTTTTTCTTAATAGAGACAAACTTACCTCCTTTATATAAAGGCTTTGAACCTCCTCTCCAATTTTTTAGATTCTTAGCTAAGAAAGCAGGACCTTCATATGAACCCGCAGAACTTGCACCTGTAGCCTCAGTAGCTTCTATCTTACTTCCTTCAATACCTTCTAAATCATCATAATATTTAGGATTTTCAAATAAGTGGTCCATTGCAATCTCATAGGCAACCTCTAATTCTTTAGTGTGTTCCATCTCAACTTGAATTCCTTTTCTAAGTTGTTCAAATAAATCATCAATATCAACACCATGCATTTCGGCAATTTCTTCAATACCCATCTTATCTGAAAGACCACCTTCTATTCTTTCTTCTTCCATCTCACCACCAAATAATGGTGCTGAATATCCACCGGCAGCACCTGCTCCTGTGGCTTCTTTAGTTTCATCCTCTTGGAATTCTTTTTTCAATACTACGTTATCCATAAGTCTTTGTCCTGAATCTTCAGAACTATTAGTTGGTTTATCACTCCCCCATGCTTTATCAGCCATGTTCCTAAATATTTGGTTAGAATTTCTCATGCGTTTTTCAATCTTCCTTCCCAATAACTTCTATTCATCCACATGAATTGATAGAACTCTCGGAACATTTTTAGAGTGATTTCTTTTACTTCACCCTCGAGTTTACCTCTTTTTATTTCACGAACAACCATATCAAGGAATTTATCCTCCATTTGTTTCATGGTGTTTGACCCAATGAAACTCTTTATTTCACGTCTAACTAACGCTTCAATCTCTTTTTTATCGGTTGCGGTAAGTGCCATAACTATAAATACTTTATAAAACTAAAAGAAGTGACAGAACAAGTGATAAACCACCTAATCCTAACGCACCCCATTTTTGAGCTTTTTCTTTTTTATACAATCTTTTATACTCTTCAATAGTACCATTTTTATTCACTATAACTTCCTCATAATTCTTCTCATTTGATTTGTAAATCTCAGTTTGTGAAACTAAATTACTGATGAGTAAGTCTTGATTGAAGATAATTGTATCTTGGACTCTGACAGAATCTCTGGCAATTTTCAACTGTCCTGATAGTAAGTCTCTTTCAGACTTAACCTTCAGAGCATTTCCTAAGGTGTAACATGGAACCAAACAGTTCGTATCATTTGAAAGCGTTTGTGAACTCAATGACAAGCTCATTGTGAGACATGTTATCAATACGAGTAATTTCTTCATTGTAGTTGTCTTTTATTCTCTTTGATTCTTCTTTCATTCCACCCAACTTAGTTTTCATATCATCAATCGTTGTTTGATATTCAACTTTAGCCAATTCTAAAGAATCTATCTTCATTTTATTGGTTTCAATAATAGAGTAAAGTGAATCTATTTTATTTTCATATTCACTAACCTTAGTTGGTGTGGATTCTTTAGAAAGCAAATATCCTAACACTACGACTGTTAGTGTTAGGATACTTATAGTAATTCTGTAATAGTAATTATTCTTCTTCATTACTAGAGTCTGTTCTTTTTCTTGAAGCAACTATCTTAGCCCATTTTGATTTGAATTTACCATAATAGACTTTTAGTTTATCAGTTAATTCAGCAAACTCTTCATCGATTTTCATCATGGTTCCATTTAGATACACACCGTTCTTCTCTCCAATTGAAAAGAAAAACTCAATATCAAAATCGATAATCTTACCACTCCATTCAACGTTATTTGGATACACATTCAAAGGATTGAAATCAACTAAGTCAGAAACTTCTTCTACGAACTCATCCATAGTCTCCTGAAACGCCAATTTCTCATCACCAGTCAAATCCAAATCATGTTTGTCTTTACCATGAAGTACTAAGACACCACCTGAAATCTTGTAGGCTTGTTTTTTATCTTTTTTAGATGGTAGTTCTTCATCATCATAAATTTCGTTCTCAATATCAGCACTGATGTTTACAGTTCTGTCCCGCATATCATAGTTCGTAATATCTTTAGATGATGGTTGTTCTGTGATAAGACCCATCTTTACTAACGAAGCTCTTGACTCAGTTAGTTCACTTTTCTTACCCAACATCTCACGTGATGAGTTGAGTAATTTTTTTATTTCGTCGTAGTTATTCATTTTCTAAATGTTGTATAAAAGTTTCAAACTTGAATGCTGGACTCAAATCAGTATAGATAGGGTCAAAATTACTTCTTGAGACAATCCCTTCGTAATTTTCGATACCATCTATTTTAGTGTTGTGTCCAATACACTTTTTATCCATGGAGTTATCCTCAATGAGTTTCTTACACAACTCAGCACAACTTTTTATTTGTGATTCAGTGTAAGGTTCCCAGAAAAAATAGTCTCTCCACTTCTTTTCGAAAACTTCTCCTTTATAAATACTACCAATCCAATTTATGTACAACTGAGTAAGTGGTTTCCTCTCCAACCAACCCAAGTTTTCCAATACGATTGTAATTGAATTTCTGTTTATTCGTTCTGAATCATGGAAGTTGGTGTGTTCATTTTCTGACAACAACTCAACCACTCTGCCATCTCGTGTAATAAGGTAGTTGGGTATCTTATCGTAATTACCATAATGGCGATACTTGAGAGAGGTCAGGTATTCTCCCGCCTCCCTCAGAGTATTGCATAAAATTATCTGTTTTTTTTTCTTTTGCTTACCTATCGGTTTGAATTCACCAAACTTCTCAACATTAATCACGTTTCAAATATGTAAGTCTTCTGATTTTATTTTCATCATTGGTTTCTTCAACCACTTCAGTTGGTGTTTCTTCAATTATTTCCTCACCAAACTTTTTCTTTTGAATCTCCATCAACTGTTTTTGAAGTAATTCTAAATCTTCAGGGGTTGGTGTGTACTTTACAGCCTCTTCCTCTTCAAATTCTTTCTTAGCAACAGTCTTACTTAATTCTTCAATTTGTTCTTCAGTCAACTCAGCAACCGGAGTTACATTACCATCTTCTTCTTTTTTGCTAGTGTAAACAACCAACATATGTGCAAACGTCAATGAAATAAATGGTAACAATCCACCTGTGAAGAATGCCAATATTCGTTTATGTGCTATTGGGTCGTTAGGTTCAACACCCATAGGTTCGAATATTGGGTTAACCATATTCATCCATTCAGCGAAAGCGTCAGACGCTTCATCGATATAAACATAAGAAAAGTAAAAGTTTCCAAGTAATTGAATGAATGTAACAATAAGGAACGGTAAATAAATAAACCTACCTATTCCTGATGAAATACCCGCAAGAGCCATTATCGCAGCAATCTCAACCGCAATTGAAAGATATACCGCCCATGTAAATGGGTTCGCCAATTCATAATACGTTGTTACGTGTGATATAGACACAAACGCAACCAATAATATTGGTATAATGAAACTGGTAATGATTATACTCTTGAGATTATTTTTAATCCAATTTCTCATCTATCACTTATTTTGCAGTATCTCTCTCCAAATCATTTTTGAAGTAGTTGATGGGTACTTTGTTTTTATCTGATAACTCTTCAATTTCAAGAGTCTTCCAGTTTGGTGTTTCTTTAATCAATCTAGTCATTTGTTGTTTAGTAACAACCTTTGTTTCAATTTTTTCATCAATTGCTGTAACCTTCTTATCTAAACGAGAAACCGCAGTTCCAACACCACAAGAACGAATCAATGTGAACAATAAGAACACTAAAATGATGTAATTGATGTATTTGTCAAATGTTTTCATAATAATTTATTTTACGTTTATTGTAATATATAAATAGTTTACATATAATCAAACAAAACTGAACTCTCATTTCTGAGTTTTCTCAAAGCTTTTTCCTTGATTTGACGTACTCGTTCTTTTGTAAGATTGAAGTCGTTACCAATATCCTCCAAAGTACGTGGTGTACCTGTCATACCAAAGTAATCTTCGATGATTACTTTTTCTCGTTCATCTAAGTTTTGCATGATTGAATACAACTTGTCCTTCAACATATCTTTAGTGTGGAATCCGTGGTCAGGCATCAAAGAATCTTCATTTGTAATGATGTCCAACAGAGTATCACCTTCATCATTGATGTTTCGGTCCAACTCCAAAGTGGATGGTAATGATGCAAACTTCTCAGGCATCTCAACCCCATTCTTTTCAAATTCTTTCTTAGCCTTTTGATATTCTTGAACCACGTTTACTGGTAGACGTATGGTACGAGCGTTCTCGTTCAAGGATTGTAGAATAGATTGACGAATCCACCATACCGCATATGAAATAAAACGGAGTTTCTTAGTCCAATCAAAGTTATCGATGGCTTTGATTAGTCCCATATTACCTTCAGCAACCAAATCAGGTAACTCCAAACCTTGGTTCTGATATTGTTTTGCAACAGTGATAACGAAACGAAGGTTACCCTCCAACAGTTCATTATAGATTTTATCTTTTTGTATTTTACTCAAAGTATCTGAACACATAAGTTCAGACAATTCCTTTTCTCGCTCAGGTGTCATAACCTTGAGTTTTCGAATGTCTTTTAGGTAAATAGCAATTTCTTCCTGATTGATTGGAATGTTTCTGTCTTTTGCTTTCATGTTAGATTTCTGTTGCATATTCGTCAAGTATTGATTTTTCGTATTTAGTTAGTGATGATAGTCCTTTAGTCTTAATCTGTTCTAATAGATAGTCTAATGTTGGTTTTTTCAATTGTCGTTCCAAATTATTTTTTACACGAAGATACGTAATTTCGTCAATATCTTCACCATCATCATCGTCTTCTTCAATATATTCTTCAAGTTTTAGACCATGATTCTCATCTACCTTAAAAACACCCATAATTCGTTCTGAAACTTCAGTTGGCATAAAACCTGACACTCTGTCACTAAATTCCACAAACATAAAGTGCATTTTGTCATGAAACATTTCAATAAGTTCTGTTACAATAAGGTCATCGTCAATGTCTGAATTGAAATAGAATACATAAGTATCACTTAATTTTTCAAAACCCACAACTTCATCGGTAGCAAATATACGACACAAATCAGAAACCTCAGTCTTCAAATTGTCATCAAAGCTCCCCCAACACGTCAAAAGATAATTCATGTATATTGATTTTATTTACAAATGTAAGAATATTTATATTAATAACCAACACCCAAATGAAGAAAAGTGTAAGAATAACTGAAGAACAATTGATTCAAATTATTGAGTCTTCTTTAGAACAACATATGGGAATTGAGTCTGATGAAATACATCAACCAGAATTTACTGAAAAGGTTTTTGATTTTATGAGAAGTTACCCAAAACTTACGTTCAAAAGACTATACGACTTATTCGGTGAAGATTCATTCCAATTATTGAACGCCGCTAAAAACCAAACTAATTTATCTGAAGCTACTGAGATTGACTTGGATGATGAAGAAGAAGATGATTACGACCCAAACAAACCACCTTTGTTTCCTGTGAACGATGATGAGTTTGAATTGGATGAGTACGACATAGATGAGATATTCTCATACAAAGGACCTAAACGTGTATTCAGAGGTTCAATCTATATGGACGGTATTGTTCCTGAGACTGACGATAGAGAATACGATAGAAAGGTAGCACTGAAAGTTGTTGACTACGCAAGTAAAGTAGTTCCTTTTGATTCCTATGTTGGTGGTGTTGGTTTCAAACAACGAGGGAATATAATAGAACCCTACGACAAAGACTTCTAAAAAACAAAAAACCCGAGATTTCTCTCGGGTTTCTTTTTACTAGCACATGCTCTCGGCTAGTTCCCACAACTCCGTGTTGATTTTATTCACCAACGGAATGTTCTTCAACTCTCGGAGTGAAGTCATTCGTGACTTCCCACGATAGTTCACACCACCACGAGTGAACTTCTCTTGGACAATGTTGAACGTGGTCCACATGTCCTTTTGGGTGTCTCCGTCACGAAGGGGATTCAAGATGTCCATCAAGTTCAAAGACTTGGGTGTGTTACCCTTCCAACGAATTTTAGAAGCTTCCACCACGAAGTTCTCTTGTTCTACTTCGGTAACCAACTTGGACATCATCTTGTCTACCGACTCACCAATCATCGGTAGTTTCTCAACAAACTCATCAGTGATTCTACGAACTTCACCTTGGTCAAAATTCATGTGGCGGACTTTGAAAGACTGAGCCAATGCGGTAGGAACCGTAAGACCATTTGAACAAACCAAACGGTGCAAACCTGCGGATACAGAGAATGCCGTAGTACCATCGTGAGAATTCTGAAGAATAATCTCAGGGAAAGTATCACCTACTTGAGGTAATTCATTGTGACGCATACGTACCATGTGTCGTTTGTGGTCTCCCTTACCATTCTGAGAAACATTCGTTACGTTCCAACCATCGGTATTGAACTTCTCAATGAGTTCGAATGTCGGTACGAATTCGTAACGGTTAGACATCTTAGAGGAAGGAGTAGTAGCGAATACTGAAGGAGCTACGTTCTTGATGAGTTCAGGTGTGTAAATCATAATGTTTGTTGTTTATTGTGATACAAATATACTACTTATTTTCTGACTGCCAAATATTAATACCAACTTTTTTTAAAGTTTTTTGAAAGTCAGGTAAGTTCTTACTTCTCCAATCCAAGTAATCTGAATAGAAACTAGCGTGTTCGTATTTCTCATCTTGAACTTCGTTATCAATCATTCGTTGAAAATCATTGGTTGGGTATACTTCTACCGCATCTTTTGATAATAAAGAATAATAAGTGAGTAGTTCATTTTTCTGAACATCGGTTAGTGAGAAATAGTTATTATACATCTCAATTAACTTATCAGTATCAGTATCTGACTCAAAGATATCCAATTCTTTGTTGTAGTGAATCTCACCGATTGAAGATTTATATAGTAGTTCCATAAATTTCATTCATCAAAGATATAACATATACAGTATAAAACAAAACTTAAATCTATTTATATTATATGTCAACAGCAAGACCATTCGCATACAACACCGGTTCCACAATAACAGGAACCGAACAAATAGGTAACTTAGCAATAGGAACACCAACAGATGGATTTGGTTCAACAGGAATAAGTTGGTACAACGGTCCAGATGAAGATTTAGGTTATGTAATAACTCATGAAACTCCAGGAGGACAACCTGCTGCAGATGGTGGAACAGCCTACTTAGGTTTTTGGAGAAGTGATACACTAAACGATTCTTCATTTATATCTCTTTCTGAAACTGTTGCCCAACAATCATTTGCAAGTGCGTCAGATGCTAAAACTTGGTTAAATAATAATGGTTATTGGACATCGTGGGTGAGCTCAGGTCCTACACTTTTGGCAGACTTAGACGCCTCTGATGGTACTTCTTATCCCGGAACAGGGACTATTTGGTATGACTTACAAGGTTCAAATGATGGTACATTAAATAACGGTAGTGGTACTATCACCTTTGGTTCAACCGATGGTGGTGAATTTACATTAAATGGTGGAACTAACACCAGAATTGAATTTACTGATAACTCAGACATTAGTTTGAGTACTGCAACAACAAAAACGTATATTGTTTGGATTAATGCATCAAGAGTTGGTTTTGTTAGCTTCTCAGATACTATCATGAGTAAACAATCAGGTAATCCTGCTGGTGATGGTTTTTGGGTTGGTATTAGTTCATCAAATCAATTAGTTGGTAGGGTGACATCAGATGGAGGTTCTACAAACAAATTTATTTCGGGTATTGGCGCCACCATCTCAACAGGAACTTGGTATATGATAAGTTTAGTTGTTAAAGTTTCTGCCGACCCAGATACATTCAAGTTATTTATAAACACCACTGAAGTTGGAAGTACTAATGGAGGTGGTTCAAGTGTAAACGATACCAACAATTTATACTTAGGTAATTACCATGCAGGACTACAAAGTGCTAGAAGTTTCCAAGGTAAGATTGGAGAATTCTATGTTTATGAAGGAGATTTCACATCATCAGATGTTACAACATTATTTAATAACACTAAAACAAGATTCGGATACTAAACATGTCAACATCAAGACCATTCGCATATAATCCAAATCAACCAATAGCCGGTTCTTATCAAAGAGGTGATTTATCCATTGGTGTTGATGAAATAAGATATGATTTCAACGCTGGTGGTGTCCAATGGTGGTCAGGTCCTGATGAGGATTTGGGTTATGTAATTGCATATCCAAATTACGCAGGTAATCAACCAAATCCATTAGGTATTAGTTGTTATGTACAATTTTGGAGGTCTTCAGCTCTTACAGAAGAATCATTTATAAACACATCAACAAGAGTTACAGGTCAATCTTTTGGAAGCGGGAGTGAAGCAAGAAATTATTTGTTAAATAACGGTTATTGGACTTCATTCACTGCAACAACCGCATCGACATACTCACCATTTATAATTAGCTCTTTCAGTGGAGGGTCATATGATTTCGCATACTCACCAACAAATAAAGAAGCCTACGCTAATAACTTTGCAAATCCTGTGGGCCCTGAAGTTATTTTATTAACAGGTAATACCCCAATTCAAATAAGTTCACTACCAACATCGGGAACATCATCTTCAGGTGATAATGTTGTTGACGTTACAAATAATAAATTATTTACAGGTAATGTTAATGGTAATGTTGTTACTAAATATGACTTGAGTACTAAGTCTGTAGAATATACCGCACAGCCTTACGCCGCAACTAACAATAACTTTAATTTTAGTTATAACCCAGTACATAATGTGGTTTATATCGCAAATGACGATGACAGGTATGTGTATGTATTAGACGGTAGTAATTTATCTACAATAGATACAATACCAAACCCAACAGCTTTAGTACTGAATTATCAAGGACCTATGAATGTAGGAACTAACACAAATAACGGTAATTTTTTATTTACACTTCAGACTTCAGGTAGTGGTTATGATTACTTTTTAGTTAGTGGTTCAACTAATGAGATTTTTTATAGTGGTAATTCAACTAGTGGAAGTCACGACGCACAATTCTCCAAAATTGCATTTTCACCCATAAGTAATAAATTTTACTTACAAGGACAGGGTGGTGTTGGAGGTAACACTAAGTATGTGTCAATAATAGATGGTGATACAGGTTCACTAATATCCAGACTCAATTTAGGTAGTGACAATGGATTTACGGCAGCAATAATATACGATAGTACCAGAAATTATATATGGACTCCAGGTAATGGGTCTAATACGTGGTACGTTATAGATTGTAACACTGATTCTATAGTTCACACATTCAATCAAACTCTTTATGCACCATACGGTGCACTTACAGGTATCTACGACCCTTACTTTGATAGATTAATTTGCGGTAGAGGTAGTACCGCAGTTCCTGTATACTTCAATTGTGGTGATATATTACCAATTTAGTAATATATAACTTCAACTCCAGATTCTTTGAACATCATCATACTTCTTTTTGCATGTTCATCCCAATGTTCTCTATTTTTAGTGGTATCTTCAACTTTACAGTAAATACGTTTTACACCTGAACTAATAATACCTCGAGCACAATCACTACATGGTATCCCACAAGTTAGATACATTGTTGTATCACGAAGGCTAACACCAATACGAGCCGCATTATAAATTGCGTTTCTTTCTGCATGTTCAAACCAAAAGTATTTCTCAGGTCTAACCTGACGGTAATCAACATCATCATTTATACCACGAGGAAATGAATTATATCCTGTTGATACAATCTCGTTATCCTTACCAACGATAACCGCACCAATCTGTGTTCTTTTATCTTTTGATTTCATCTTTACAGATTCAGCAATACTCAAAAAGTATTCAGTCCAGTTCATATCAAATAATTTTCAATAAAATTTTCAACTAAGTTATTAGGTTTTTTCTCAAACCATCCTGTTATAATATATTTAACTTCACCTTCACCAGGTGGATTACCCCTATGTTTATGCGTCCACAAAGCAGGTGCTATTACCAATTTACCCTCCTCAGGTTTTATCTTTTGTCTGTTGAACATCATTTCAGTATGTCCATTATCTATGGTATTTAGATAGTAAATAAAGAACAATTCTCTGTCCGCGGTATCACCCCCCTCATTTTCATAGTGCCAAGCATAATAACCTTCATTACCAATGTATCTTTGCATCTGTAAATGTGGTTTATGTCCACCACTAACACTAAAGAAAGAATGTGCTGTAGATATTAGAGACTCAACTGATGTGAAATTCTCAACCATAATCATGTACGGATTATTCTTAATGTACTCAACCAAATTATGTAAAAGGTTCTCCATAATATAATCATACGTATATCTCCAATTTGGGTTATCAGTATGGTCACAAATCATAAAGTCGGTTGATGCCTTTACACTTTTTTTCACACCACCACTAGTTGTTCCTTCAAATAGGTCTGTCTCACTTTCAAACCATTGGATTATGTTTTTACACAGTTCTGGTGGTAACTGATTGTAATATTCTCTAACTAAATTGTCTTTCATGTTAAAAATTTTCAGAGTATCGTAATACAAAGTTATATTCATTATTCATTCTAAGAACAGGATATGGGAAATCAAAAGATTCACTTCTTTCGAAGTACGTTATAATTTCACACCCATACTTTTGACGAAGCTCGGAAACTCTATTTTCTAGTTTCACAATGTCTGGTAGTTTACCTAGTTTATAGTTCAAGTTAGCTATAAACAGAACCTCGGCGTTTCTAAGATTGTTATCAAACCTTGATACCATTGTATTATCATTCCAAAATTCAATTCTCCAATTACCAAACTCATTTGGATACCCACCCCAACTGAAAGGGTGGATATCCATTTCACCAATGTATCTATTATCACAGAACCATTTGACTCTGTAGGAAGTATCACCGGCAAGACTAACCTTAGCCATGGGTCCAAAAACACAGTTAGCACTGTTAGTATCGTTTATATTGTGAATCATTGTAGAACCTTTGAAATGTTATTTTCTTTATGGATTCTCACCACTGAGTTTGCCCAGTTAGATACCAAAGGATTGTGTGTGATGACAAAAATCTTCTCAAAGTACTCTTTAATTTTCATAAAGAACTCACCTACCATCTCCAAGTTTTCGTTTGAAATCTTACCAAACACCTCATCAAATACAATGATGTTTGGTTTTGGTAATGAACATACTTTACTCAACACAGCTCGTAAAGCCAAAGAAGCAATTGTTCTTTCATAACCTGAACCTGACGCCATTAGTTTTTCAACACCAGTACCATTATCAATCATCCAAAACTCAACTTCGTTTTTGTCTGAGATTTTAATCTCTAATCTAAAGTATGAACTGTCTTGGAGTAATCGTTGTAGTTCTGAATTGATGAGTGGCATCATTGTTTTCATGATGATTTTAGAGATACCATTTTTACCAAACACTTCTAAGTATAACTTGTATATCTTTTCCCTCTCCATTTCTTTCTGAATGGTTTCAATTATATCCAAGTTCTTTTGAATGGTAGTCTGATGAGTTTGAATCTGATTTATATTAACCCCTTTCTCTCTTTCAAGTTTTGTGTTTTCATCAATCAACTCTTGTAGTTTCAATGACGCTTTGATAATCATCTCCTCAGTTTTTTTATTCTCGGCAATTCTCTGTTGTACTGCAATATATCGAGATTGTTTGTCTTTCAACGATTCAATCTTCAATTCAATACTTTCTAACTCAGCTTCGTATTTCTCTCTAATGAGTTTGTTTTTTTCATAAGCATCAAAGTCTTTCTTCAATGAAACAAAAGCTTTCTCTTTGTTTTCTGCGTTGGTCAACAATCCACCCAATCTGTTCGATTCGATTCGTAACCCATCTAACTCAGCAAGTTTTGCTTGGGTAATTGCTGCATTCATCAAATCAATACCACAGTGTTCACACTTTACACCACCTGAAACTGTTTGAGATAATTTTTCCAAACCATCTACATTAATATCAACAGTAGATTTCTGTTTGTATAAATTGTTCATCTCTTCCTTAATCAAATCATGTTCATCTTCATGATAATATTGTAAAGGTTCGATAACAACAACTTGGTCCATGTTTAGTTTGACACCAGTCCTATTTGTTTCATGTTGGACTATCTCTAATGAAAGTTGTTCGGGGTTTATAATAGACAACTCATGGTCGATGTCAGTGTGTTTATTCTCAACAAGTCCATCACGATACTGTTGACCCTTTTCAATTCGTTCTTTCATAATAACGATTTCTTGGTCAATCACCGTGTTTCTATTATTGAGTTCCTCAATACTTGTTCTAATGTTATCGTTCTTTTGTTTTAGTTCTTCACTTGAATAAACATTAGACATCATTGTTTTTGAGAACTCAGAGAATACACTCTTACCAGTTTCCTCTTTCTTTTTCAAGAACTCTAAACCTAAGAACTTTGATAGTACCTGTCCACGAGCAGTTGGTTTGGATTCAATTAGGTCTTCCAAGTTTGTTGCTGTGGTAAGAATTGTCATCAAAAAGTCTTCTTGTTCACCAATAGAAGTTTTGATAAACTTTTCAGTTTCTCTTCTTTGTTCACCAGTAAAATTCATTAGTTGACCATCAGCCATCTTCTTGAAGAAGTCTAACTCGGTCTTTACGTTCCACTCACCAGCTTTAGACAGTTTTCTTTCCAAATTCCTAACAATGATGTAGTCCTCACCGTCAATCGTAATTTCACCCCGAACTGAGACTTTGTTCTTATCAGTAAATCGGTTGAATATCTCTTCGGCTTTAGATGTCTTCGTTGTGGTATTGAAGAATAAAAACAGTAATAAGTCTACCGTAAGAACTGTCTTACCACCGAAGTTTGGTGGATTTGATTCTACAACTACAATACCATCACATTTTGTGAAGTCCAATGTTTGATTTTCACCATACGATAAGAAATTACTGAACTCAATTTTTTTGATATACCACTTCTTGAATGAGGTTGTTTCTTGAGCTTCAGCAATCATTCGATTCTCAACCAACCCATCAATTGACAACACATCATCAACGTAATTTTCATAACCCTTACTGGTAAGATAAGATTTCAAAAGTTCTGACTGATAATTCTTATCCATAATATTCAATGAGACATCCACAGTTTGTAGTGTACCTTCATCAACATTTTTTACTTTGGTAATCACGTTTACGTTCTGTGTAACATACTTCTTTTGGAAATACTGTTTTACACTTTTGATTCTTTCTTGCGTGAAGTTTTCAGGTGTGTCTTCCCACACAACCTGAACATACGGGTTTTGTAATGTACTTGTATCTATACTCATGTCTTTGTAATTAAAATTTGGTGGTGGATTAAACAGATTCCATTCCGTTGTCTTCACTGACTTCATTTTCGGTCTCACCACTAAACTTTTCTTTGTGTTCTTTTATTAATTCCTCAAGTTGTTTCTTCATTGCTTCTTGATACAACTTTTGATATGTGTTGTGTAGTCCTTTCATTCGTTCCTTTCGAGCCGCAACTCTTTTTCGATGTTCTTTTTTATTTTTTCCCATAATTGGTTTTTTTACTATTTAAAGGTATGAGAGAGAAATTAACTTTGTTTTTGAACAATAAACTTGTAAAACTTATCTTTTCATTATCCATAATGATTTCCGCCATACCTTCAATTATACAAGATTTTCAGTACTCCGTCAACTCTGGATATACACATTATGGTATGATGATGATAGGTATATTATATTTTTTAGAAAGCTTGCTATGGATACTGGACTTATGGAAAAAATAGACCAACTAAAAGATGATATATTCATCTTAGAAGAAACCATTTTTGAACACTCAGATTCTTTAGACCCAAAGAAACTGTACACAATGAAAAAACAACTAATAAAGTTGAAGATAAAAAATCCTAATAATAAAGAACTCAATAATATGTTCGATATTTTTGAGAACTTAGAATCTACATATGAGAGAATGCAAGACGAGAAGATGAATAAACGTCTAAACATTCTCACCATATGGTCGACTCTGTTCTTACCACTTTCGTTCTATACAGGACTTTGGGGTATGAACTTTACAGACATACCATTCCTGAATGACAAGTATGGTTTTTGGATTTTTGTAACATTCACTACAGTAACCTGTGGTGGTCTTTGGTTTTACTTCAAAAAGAAGAGTTGGATTTGATTACTTCTCGTAGTATTCTACAATAGTATTCCAAGTCCATACCGCACCTGAAGCCAGTAATCCATCAAAGAACCAACTGTACCACAACTCACTTTCAAACATTACATTACATGGTGAATAAAACACCAACCCCAAGAAAAATCCAACCCATGTTGAGGTACACATAATGCAACTCAACAACTCAGTTAGGAATTTACCCATTGAGTTGAATGGTGCGAATTCAGATTCCCCCCACATTCTAATTAATTCTCTTGGTGTTGCGAATAACGCACTGTACACAAGGATGTTTGATAAACCGTAGGCTAAAATAACCCATACTAAAAATGTTAATGCACTCATAATTTTTTGTCTAAATTTGAACCTCTTAGGTACACCGCACCAATATTCTCATTGTGTTTTTGAATATCAATTAGTGACTTTTGAAGGTTATCTATAATTTTATTTTTGTCAATGATTTCTAATCTTTGTTTTTGAACAGTCTCCATCAACGCTTTCAACTTAGTGTCGTCAGTTGTTGTTTTTTCTACAACAACTGGTGGTTTGGATTTCTCTTCGTCTAATTCTCGTATCAACTCGGATATTTGCGTATCACTTTTTTCTTTCTCTTGTTGGAAAATATTTTCCATTTCTTCCATCTTAGTGGAAAATTCTTGTACTTTTCTTTCTAAATTCCCCTCTTTAGTGGAAAATAATTGTCTTTCGTTTTCCAACTGTTGTATTTTTGACAACAGTTCATTTAGTTGAGTGTCGTCACTCACATACACTTCTTTGACGACCACTCTCTCAACCGGAACTTCTTTGATAATCTCTTTTGTTACCACTCTTTCTACCGGTATTTCTTTGATTACCTCCCTTTCAACTTCAACAATTTTCTCAACAGGTATTTCTTTTACAACAACCTTTTCTATCTCAACATACTCAATCGAAGGAACCTCAACAATCTTCTCGACTTCCTTGAATACAATCTTTTCAACTTCTTTTTCAATTACTTTGGGTTGTCCTTTTTCATCTAACAACCCATACTTTTCCAAGTTATATCCTCGTTGAAAGCATTGCTTCATGAATCCTCCCACATCCTCAACATTATTGAGTTTACAGAAAGCTTGGATGTCTTTTACTTCAGATGAAGCAACATCAATTATTGACAAGTTTTTCTTTTCCTGAGACAATATCGTCAAATGATTTTATTTTGAAGGATAAGAATGGTTTTGGATTTACCAAGTCAACAAATTCGTATTTATCATTCTCAACATCATAGATACCAAATCCATGTTTAGTTAATGTTTCACCGAAGTTCTGTTGAATGGTAGAACCTACCATATAAGCCTTCCTTTTATTCGGGATTTCAAAAATCTGTCGCTTATGGATATCACCACAAAGGACAAGGTCACAACCGGCAAAGCGAGATGAATCAAAACCATCTTCAAACTTATACCCAATATCTGTAGATAAACCAACCACCGGTCCATGGAAGAGTCCGATTTTAGTTCTTTCGCTCTCAGAGATATCTGGCGGGACGTTATGGTCCATGAGGGAATAAACCACCCAGTCAATATTTTCGTCTTCATAGACTCCCCTATTTTTGTAATAGACAATGTTTTCATTCTTAAGTGATTCTATAATCGGTGTCAACGCATCCAACCTTTCGGTGTTGTTTTCCAAGAAGTCGTGGTTACCTATAATAAGTATTGTCTTTGTAATCTTACTGCACTCAGTAAGTATCCAAGCAACAAACTGAATAAGTTCAGGTGTCATTTGGTTTTTACTGTGAACCAAGTCACCAGTGAACACAATACGGTCAGGGTTTATTTCACGAAACTGAGCCAACATATCCATAAGGATATCTCGGTAAAGGTCATGGTCTTTGAAAAGACGAATGTGTAAATCCGAAAAATGTACTAATTTTTTTATCATAAACAACTAAAATATCTATCACCCCTATCACACAAAAATGTAACAACAGGAGTTTCAGGGTTAAATTTTTCAACAAATCTTTCAGAGGCAACAATGTTAGCACCCGCTGAAATACCTACGAAGATACCCAACTCTTTCGCCAACCTTTTAGCTCTTTGTTTTGCTTCTTCAGTAGAAACAGTAATAATTTCATCCACAATAGTCAAATCTACGAGGAACTTTGAACCATCACCAATACCTTGGATACCGTGAAGACCTGGTTCACCACCACTCATCACAGGTGACTCAGCAGGTTCAACCGCAACAATCTTCATATCGTGGTGATAAGATTGTAACACAGGACCAACACCCATAATGGTACCACCAGTACCAGTTCCACTAATCAATGCGCTTGGAACAAAACAATTGAATTTACATTGGTAAAGTAGTTCCAATGCGGTACCCTCTTTGTGTGATTCAATATTCTTTTCAGAACCAAACTGATTACAGTTGAACCAACCGTTCTTCTCAGCCAATTCATCTCTTAGACGAATAGCACCATCAAAGTCACCAGGGTCAACCTCAATGAGTTCAGCACCATAGTATTGAAGAGTTTGTTTTCTCTCCATACTCATATTAGATGGCATCACAATCACACAATGATACCCTCTTTCAGCCGCCAACCAAGCAAAAGAAACCCCCATGTTACCTGATGTTGCCTCAATGATAGTTCCACCAGGTTGTAGTTTACCTGATTTCTCAGCATCGTTTAGGATGTGACTGGCAGGACGGTCTTTGATGGAACCTGTAGGATTGAAGAGTTCCGCTTTACCATAAATCTTATCACTAATCTGAATAAGAGGTGTTTTACCTATATTGTCCGATAATCTCATCCTATATTCTTAAATTTTGTGTTTATGTATGAATTCATTCTCTCCCATAGTGTTAGTTTACTACCCCACAACTTACGGTCAATCATGTCAATACACCAGTCATCCCACTTCTCAAATAGGAAAAGGAAATCGAGTCTTAGTTCACCACGATGTGTTACCGTTGGGAAACTCCAAGTACATTCGAACAATGCTCCACGCCATTTCCAACCATTATCAATCTTTAGAATATCAAAACCAAATTTGTTGTGGTCACTACCTAAATAAATGTTGAATAGACTAATCTTTGTGTCCCAACGATGGGTCTTCCATGCCAATCTTTGTAAAAACTTTCTCATAATAATTTAGGTTGATGTTTCTTTACTCGTTCAATACTTTGTTTATGGTACTCTTTACTGACCTCACACCCAACAAATGACCTACCCATCTCAATTGCCGCCACACACATACTACCACTACCTGAGAAGATATCCAATACGGTGTCATTTGGGTTTGAATAAGCACAAATCATTCTCTGAAGAACAAACTGTGGTTTTACTGTCGGGTGAAACTTGCTTTCCTTAGCTTCTTTAGAAGTGGTGGCAAGATTACCTTCCCAAATGTTGGTGGGGAGGACCATCATCTTATCTTCAGGAAATGGTTCTCCTGTTCTAACATTCATTTCCATCTTGCGACGAACACGAACGTTAGGGTCCTCCCCATTGAAGAGGAATGACTTTCCCTTACTGTAGTTCCAAGTAGCCTCGAACTTGTAAGGGAAGTTAGTCTTCTCTCTTCCACCCCAATTGTAACTCCAAATGATAGGGTTCTGCGAATAGAAACCTTCAATCTTGTTGAGTACCTCGATTTTTAGTCGCAAGAACAAATCATTCTTCATTGTTCCCCATACGGTGAACATACGACCAGGTTTTAGAACGCGATAGCATTCCAAAATCCAACTCTTACACCACTCCAAGTACGCTTCTTCAGATTCAAACGTATCCCATCCATCACCACCATCATAACCAATGTTATAAGGTGGGTCGACATTGATGTAATCTATGGAGTTATCATCAAGTGTCTTCAAAAAGTCCAAACAATCCTTATTCTCAATCTTGTAATACATTCTGAGAAAGAATAAGTTGGTTTAGGGGTTTCATGTAAGCAGGAACCTTACCATTGGTAACACTAATCCAAGAGGTCTCTTCAGCGTCACCACCACCGTGTTGTCCGTTACCTTCAATCATAATGTAGGTACGAGCATCTTCTTTGGTACAGTAGAACAACTTAACTTCATCAGGGTGAATGAACTGGAAGATGATGATGTCATAATCCTGTTCACGAATCTGTTGAAACTTGAAAGTGTTGGTAGTACCCCAAATGGTGGATGTCTTTACTTCAGCTTTGATGTTGAAGTTCTGAATGTACAAGTCATAGTCAGACAACCTGATTGATTTATCAACCAACTTCTTACTACGAGCCTCTTTTGAGGTATGGACATCTAACCCCATCTTCTGAAAGTGGTCACCAACCATAAGTTCTCCTACCTTACCCTTACGTTTGGAAGATAGGTTACGGTACCACTCAAATTCAGAACCGCGATAGATGTCTTCTTCTACCTGACGCTTAATCTTTGATAGTTCTTGGGAGTAATTCATAGGACAAATATACGAAAAAAAATTTAGAATAACAAAAATTCTTCATTAACATGTTTACAATCCGCACATCTATAGGTGGGGAAGGGTACAATAGTGTCTTGGGCTTCGCCAGTTAGTAATTTAGATACTTTCTTTATGGAAACTACTTCCTCAAAAAATTTACTTCCACACTCTTCGCACTCTAAAGTTGGTTGGTCTTTAAGACTGATTTTTGGTAATTCTTGCTGATTCATATTATGATATTTTCTCCATTAAAGATAACATATTTTGTCTGAAAGTCACCGCAAACTCTTCATCATTTTGGGAAACCTTATTTAGTTTTGCTAAGATATCATCAATGTCAATTGAGCTAACCAATCTCATTGCGTCCGTCAAAGATTTCTTTGTTCGTGACACCTCATCAATCTCAAATGCGTGTTCTCTCAACAACAACATACACTTTACAACCATACCATAAATGTCCTCAGGAAACTTTACAAGTTGTTCAATATACATTTGTCGGTCTTTTTCATCATAGACCATTATTTCACCCATCATAGGTCCACCATAAGTCTTTTTGAGATAAAACGCCAACTTATTGTTTTTAATTTTCTCACCTAAAGCTTTGTTCTTAATGTTCAAGTAAAACAAATACCCCTCACTCACATAATTTTTGAAGGTGTATGGGTTAGATTTTGAGGCGGTACACCACTTTGTATTATAACCATACTTCAACGAACCATCGAAAGTTTTTGGTCTAACCAATAAGTAATTCTCATCTTCAAACAACACATCAATATGTTCAGCTCTATTGAAGGTTTTATCTTCTTTATCCATTTTAGCACCCTCAACAGTAACCACCAAACTAGAGAAACTTTTTCGATAACTATTGATGTCTTTGTCTTCGATATAGGGTAGTAACTTTTCAAAGTCCATTATGGTTTCAATAATTGTCTTTGAATTACCAATGTAATAGTCCATCTCATTTCGGTAATACCAAAAGAAACACATGATGTCCAAGTACTTTTTAGTCTTTGTAGCATCCGCATTATCAAACTTGGTAAACATACTTTTGGTAATACGCTTTGTTTCAACCCATGAATTGTAAATCTCGTTCTTCTTTCCCATAATATTTTTTTCAAAGATAAAAATGAAAGTTTATTCTATCAAACTTTTTCTAACATCAACATAAGTTCCGCATTCATGTCCTTACACTGAATGACTTTGTAAGTAGGATTCTTTTCGTTAATCCAAATCAAATAACAGTTACCAATCTTAAGGTCGGTATTCTTTTCGATAATGTGTTTGTATAACCCCAACTGTAATGAGTATGTGTTCATCTCACAAACATCCAAATGACTGATTGGGTCTTTGAACTTCTCACCAAAGTTGTTGGATGATTTGATTTCTTTATTGGTCTTGTAATCCCAAATCTCTAACATCTCAGACTTCTTGTTATAAAACAGACAGTCAACCATACCAGCGACACCATAATCTTCGTCACCAACAACAAGTTCCATCTTCACGGGAATCAGGTTTTCTGATGCATCTTCCCAAAACTTTTTGAAGATGTTCTCACACTTGTCATATGCATCACGAATCAAGTCAACCCCAAATCTCTTTACAACAGGACTTGGGTCGTAGGGGAACGCTTTGTTGTTCCACCAGTTTTCCGCCATATTGTGAACTGCAGTACCTTTCAATGTGGACACGTCTCGTTTCATATCCCAATCTGCAATCACGTCTTCAACCACTAAACCTCGTTTCTCGGCATAGTTTTCAGCCATAGTTTGGGTGTCAAACTTTGGTTTGAACTTACCAATGAAAGTGGTGGCTGATACGAGTTCACGTGAACCAATGTAATACTTGTGTGGTTCATCAAAATATTTGATGTGGTTGAACTTCGCTAATTCTAAATAATCAAACTTCATTCTGTAAATGTAATAAAAAAAATTGACACTACCAAATTATTTTAGTAGGTCAACATAAAATTCGTCAATCTTACCTTGTAAGTCACAGATATCCTTGTCTTTAGGTGGTCGAATAATTTTCACTTTGTTAAGTAACCTACCACCATTTAAGGTGTGAAATATCTTTTGAGCGTTTGTCCAAGCATCACCATCCAATGCAATAATAACCTTATTCAATGCGTTGTCATAAACTTTCTCCATAAGTTTAGTTGACATATGTTTACCTAACATAGGAATTGCATTGTCCAAGAAGAAAGCATCGAACACCCCTTCTACCAAATACACTGGTTTGAACCAGTCTATCTTGTTCTCGTTGAAGATAATTTCGTCCTTTGGTACTGCAGGGTTTTTGTACTTTATCTTATTTGGTAACCAACTTCTACCTAAGAAATAATTCAACTTTCCATTCTCATCATATGATGGTACAACAATTCGGAACCCATATTCACCACTATCACAGTAACCCAAGTCCCACTTATTGATAATCTCATCAGTGATACCTCGTTTGACAAGATAGGAATACGCTTGTTTATGTGGTATGTGAGCCGGATTGGAATCTTTGAACTTTACAAACTCAGGAGGTAATTTTAGAACGTTTCGTTTTACGTCAGCCCTCTTGAAACTCTCAGGTTGTAGAATCTTATATGTCTTCTGTTGTGGTTTGGTTGCGAACTGTTCAATCAACTTGATGAGTGGTCCTTGTGTACCGTGTGTCTCACCACACGCCCAACATTTATAAACGTGTCTAAAGTAGTTGACCTCTAAGTTACCTTTACCGTCACCCTCAACATCTTTCTCCGCAGCACAAACAGGACAGTCAAATGATATTTGACCCTTCCCTTCGTAGTGAAGTCGTTCGTCACCAAGAACATCTCTTAGTAACTCAACTATAATTTCGGATTCTTCTGACACAAGACAAAAATAAGAATAAAAAATCTTATTTCCAAATCTTCTCCATCTTCATATAACCTAAAACCGCAGTGTAAGCATCTGACTGGTCAAAGTTTTCTTTCTTCAAAGTATTGTTTCGGGTGTATTGCCAAGTAATCTGTGGTTCCCTTTTTGCAACATTTTCCCAAATGATTTGTTTTTTATCAATGTCTTTGGGTAATCCACCAAATAAAACAAACTTACCTTTATCATTTTCTCTAACCAAATCAGGGAATGCACATTTACGTGCATTATATGTTGAAATGAATTCAGGGATAATACCTAACGTATCGTAAATTTCTTTACACACCAATGTGTTATACCTCAAAAGAGTTTGGACCGTATAAATGTTGTTTGAGTTCAAAAGAGGTTCTTCAATCACAATTTTTGTAATACCCAAGTTTTTGTATTGGACAAGTTTTTGTTTGAATATATCAGCCTTTATAATCAACTCCAACATTTTATTATCTGTCTTAGGTTTACAGACTGGTGATATATGTGTGAGTTCTAATAATTGTTCAGTTTGTGCTTCAAAAAGCGCCCATCCAATGGTCTTAGTTGAAATATCCAACCCCAACACTTTGGGGGTGTTTTGTAAAGTTTTTTTACCCATAAAACTAATAATGATTAAAAATCTAATTTAATCAAGATTTGTTGCGTTCCTTGTCGTTTGAATGGTGATTGAATTTTACTAACAACCATTAAGTCTAAATCTGCATCGAATAAACCAACTTCAGTAATATAGGCACTTGAACCTGATGTAAATGTAGGATTAGATGAACTAGTGAATTGTGTACTCGCCAAATTAATCTTATACCTCATTTCATATATGGTCGCCTGAATATCAGATTCTACGTTACCATAGAAGAAATACTCATCACCAAATTGAAGTTTACTTGTGTCATTGTTCTGAGGTATTGTTAGGTAATTAGCTAAATTATATGAAGACGCATTGTCGTACGCGTCTTTAGATATAATAAATGTTGTACCAGTCATACCACTTTGTGTTATCATATCACTAACACTTGTTGCGGTAATACCTGAAGTAACATCAATTTGTTTCCAACCTGTACTTGTAGGTCTGGTGTCTCCCGTAACTTTCTGACAAATAAGTTTGATAGAATTAGCCGAAAATCCTGAAAGCGAACCTTGAGTTAGGTAAGGGAACTCTGTTCCAAATCTAACCGCAACGTTTTGAGAAGTATCCGTACATCCTGTTGATGGTCCTACAATCTTTGAATAGTAATTACAATGTAGACTTTCAGTAAATCCTGTTGAGTCAAATCTCCATGTAACAAACATTGTTTCAGTATCAGCACTCATCACACCATCAGCCGTTTGATTATCAAAATCACAAGTGTTTGGTGTAATAAGAGATAACTTAGGGGCTGGTAAAGTCCAGTTTCTATTTGACTTATAACTCAACGCTGCAACAATCTCCTCATCATCAAATATAATAATGTGATGGTCAGGGAATACTTTACCAACTCTATTTAGATTACCATTATCATCAGGGTTCAAATCATAAAGATGGTAGTATCTCATACCAGGGTCATTGAAGTTAGTATTCTTCCTTGACTTGATATAATATGGTATTAGTAATTCGTAACCTGGAGGGTCAATATAGAAAGTTTCACCGATTGTTGTACCTGTTGATTTGTGCCACATCAACCAAGGAATTGTCACCTTAAAATTACGTGCATTACCTGTAGTATCAACAGGGTTACTAGCATCAATAGGTTGTGTGGCAAATTTTTCACCATAAACAAAATCAATCATTTGATTTGTATAGTGTACAATTGCAATTGTTTTTTGTTCTTCAGGTAAAACAGTAATCTGTTCATCAAAAGAGTTATAATAGAATGTTGAACTTGTGTCTACAGTACCTCCACTAACACCATATCCAAAGTATTCTTTAGAACCTAAATATGTTTGAGAACCGTAGTTACCAATACCCTCATATGTTGATGTAAATACACCGGCAATATCCTCACTCCAAGGAATATTCATATTCCAAACAGGTACATCTCTTTGAGGTACATCACAAGTTGTTTGGAAATTAATTGCGTCTGTACTCCACTGTGGTGATGGTGTGTAGGTATCATATAATACCGTCATACCTGAAGGATATATTAGACATTTTGCATCACCAGAACCTAATCCCATATCAACAAAATTTGGTGTTGGTCTGTCTAATGTTACGGTATACTCAGTGGTTGCTGAAGTTCCTGTTGTAATATCTTGAATCTTATAAGTAAGATTAGGATATGAATTTCTAATATCCCCACAACCACCATTTGAATCATAGAATATAACAATAATATCACCTACTGATGGTGTACCTGTAAATTCACCACAAGTTGTTGTACTTGCAGAATATATGTCAATCACTGATGCACCACTTGCGGTGGATAAATCTAAATTGAAATTAGATGTAATTGTATAGGCTGATGATGTAAATGCTGACCATGAACCTGTACTACCAGTGAAGAAACCTTTTGGTGCTGCGGTATTATATACAGGGTCCACAACTGAATCCATAAATGGAATACCAAAAGTACTACCTGAAGTACCATTTACATATAAAGGATATTTTATTTGATGCTTGTTAGATTGTGGTGTACCAGTATCATTTTGAGCATTGAAGGCAGGTTCTAATATGTTGTAATTAGTCAAAGTAGTTATACCTGAATAATCAACTTCACTATCACCTATTTGAAAATAAGCAATATTGAAATTACCTTGCGACATTTTTCTACGTCCTACATCAGTAAGACGTGTGTTTATCAACGCTGACGTATTTTTTATTATATAACCACCCATTTGTCTATAAATACTTGTCTTCTTTTTTTATTATGTAATATTATATTGTCCACCACCAATTTGTAATGTTATTGTTCCACCATCTTGAGCCCCATAGCCCGCATTATTGACAAATCCACAAGGATTACCACTAATACTGATTGACCTTAAACCTATCGCTGTCTGCATCTCAATTTGAGAAGAACATCCTGTTATATAATCTTCAACCGGTGATGTCCATTCAATGTTTGTAATAGACTGTCCACTGAATGTATCGTTCTGAGTAAGAGTAACCTGATAATCTCTAGTATATGCAGTATAATTTACTTGATTAGGTGCACAGTTCACTCTAGTTGATGAACCTGTAATAGGTATTGTTGAGGTATTAACCGCAGTGGTGTTTTTATGTGCTGTGTTAGTTATTGTTCTACTATTTGATGATGGATATGGTTCGTAAATCCTGTGAATATTTTCTACTCTAACTGTGAAAGTAACACTTGTACCTGCAGGTAAAGCATTTAGGAACCCTATTTGCCAATTCACTGTTCTTGTATTACCAACTTGAGAACTAGATAATGTTATTGTTGGTGTATAGTTAACTCTACTACCTTGACCTATAACGACAGTTACATTCTTGACAGTATTCTGAGTGTCTTTTATCGTCATATTATACGTACCCGCCGCCAAGTTACTGAATATATTTCCAGCCTGATAAGTAACACCACCATCTTTAGAGAAGTAATATGGATATACACCACCAGTACCCAACAATGTAATTGAACCATCATTTACACCAGGGCAAGACGCGTTACTCTTCTGATATGAAATAACTAATTCAGGTACAGTACATTCACCTAAAGTAACAGTCATTGTGGTTGGTATTGGGTAACCGAGTGAACTCCAATTAGATAAAGGCGGTATTGAAGTTGTATTTGAACTACCAAATGTTATTGAACCTGAGGTAAGTATCCACTTACTTTGTGTTGATGACCATTGAATTTCATAATAAGATGTTCCATCGCTACCATTCCAACTTGGATATCCATTTACCGAAGATGATGGTGTAAATGTTACATAACTAGTTGACGCAACGTTTGATATCACCATACATAAATCATCGTATGTTGGTGTAGATGTTGGCGTTGGTGTAAGTGTTGGTGATGGTGTAACTGACGGTGAAGGTCCGAACAAATAGCATACTGTTGATGCAGTAAAATCACCATATTGGTCTACAACTGTTACAGGATAAGAACCTGACGGTAAACCTGACTTACTTGCATCACCTAAAACACCATTCCAATAGTAATTGTATGGACCTGTACCTCCGGTAACTTTCAGTAAGACAACACCATCTGAGGATACACTAGATGATGGGTCAACCGTAACACACTCGACATCCATATCAAATACGGTAAACACGTTACATTCATTTTCGTAAACGTAAACAGGTGTACGTGTTGGTGTAGGAGTTGGTGACGCTGTGTAACTTGGTGTTACTGTTGGAGATGCAGTTACTGTTGGTGTAACTGTTGGTGAAGGAGTTAGAGTTACTGAAGGTGTCGGAGTTGGCGTGTTGCAAGTTACAGAACACGAAGAACCAGATACTACATAAATAAATGCATATGGTAATGATGTGTCTAAACATACATCAAGACCTTCCTCACTTCCTGATTGGAATACACCACAACAATCGGTATAATACCAAAACCCCGCTAAAGTACTACCACTCTGACAAATCATGATGTTGGCATATTTTGTGTAATCTCACATCCCGCTTGGTCAATGAGTTTTATGACATATGTCGAACCTGTTGTAACACCTGATGGTACATCAAATGAGAATGGAAACGTAGCAACAGTTGTTATATATTCACAACCAGTACCCCCACTTAGACAAGTATAAATGTCTACGGGTGTATTAGCCGTTACCGCTGTTATCGTTGCTGTTAATCCTGAACTCATTTTTATACTACTGTTGTTCCTGTTATGGTACAATCCAAATCGTCAATAACTTTGACCATATAGGATTCTAATCCGGCAAATGGTGTGGGTATATAGAATTCGTAAGGTATTGTACTTGTAGTATCAATATACAAACAATCTGTACCACCTGAAGTGCAAATGTAAATATCATAAGGTGATGTACCTGTAATACCGTCTATTGTTACTAATAATGCCATTACGTTACTAATACTATTTCTATTTTTATGTCAACTGCTTGAGGTCCGTACGTGAAGGTATAATCGGCAACAAATAAGTTAGTGAATGATTGAAGGGTCACACCAGTACTATTCTCCTTGACATAAATATCTTTTATGGTTTGAACAGGACCTAACGAAGTCAACTTAGCGTTACTTACTCTAATAGTATTCGTTGAGTTCAAATTCACTGTGGATTGTGTTGTAAGAACATTATTCACATAGAAATTATATGTCGCATTTGTTGCTTGTAATCCACCTGTAAGGTAAACACCACTCTTATTGATGGTAACAGTTGAGATTGTGGAACATTGTTCACACGAATCGTATGTCAACTCAACATTACCAAATAAGTTACCACCATAGTTTGTTATAATACCCGCAAATGTTACTGGTGGTATATACGTTCCTGTAACAGGTCCAACATAAACGTAACACATATCGTTATACGAGAATACTAATCCTGCTGCTACACCACTTACTTGTGCGGTTTGAACTACAATCTCAGTTCCATTACATGCTGAATACACATAACTATATTGAGATGATGGTGTTACACTTTGTGTTGGTGTTGATGTCGGTCTAGGTGTTTGTGTAACCGTAGGTGTCACAGTACCTGTCGGTGTTGGACTAGCACCAATTGTTGGTGTAACTGTACCTGTAGGAGTTATCGTTGGTGTATTTGTTGGTGTTGTTGAAACCGTAGGTGTCATCGTTGGTGTTGATGATAATGTAGGTGTTGGTGTTGTCGTTACTGTAGTTGGACAAGACTCACAATTACCATACAATCCATATATTTCAGTTACAATCGCATTTGACGACACTCTATCATCATTTACATAAGTCACACATCTAACACTACCATTAACAAGTGCTGAGAATGTAATACCTGTGGCTATTGGTGTATCTAAATACAATAAATTATCGTTTGTATAATAGTACTCACCGCTATCACAATCCAACAATACATGAGTATCGAAACAATTCAGGAACTCATCAAATACATCAAAACATACCTGACCTGCAACATCCACTCTATTTGATGGTGTAACAGTCGGTGTTGGAGTTGGAGTCTGACTTGGGTCTTCAACTTCTGTAATATTGAATGACAATCCATCAGGATAACATGTGGATGGTGTTGGTGTTTGAGTTACAGTTATTGCTTGAGTAACCTCAAAAGTAGTACCTGAACAATCAATAGGTGTTGGTGAAGGTACAGGTGGTACATAATCACAATCAAAGTATGCTGTAAAGTCAAATGTTGTACATCCTGTAGGTGATGGTGTTGGTGTAGGACAAATACCACTACTGAAAACACTACTATTGAAATCAGGACATGGTGAATAACATGGACTTCTACCTTCTAATAGACAAGGACCACCCAAACTAGTTGATAAACACCAAGTATTTCCGGTGTAATAAATATAACCGGTAGTTACACTGTCACCTGTGAAATAATCGTATCCATTGTAAGTACCCGCTGTTTTATAGTTACCTGTGTAGGCAGTAAACCCTGAACTGTTTGTGTAGAAACAGAAATCATCCTCAGAACAATAATCAGGTGTAGGCGTTGGTGTTGGTGTTTGAGATGTTACTGTTGGTGTAGGAGTTGGTGTCGGTGTTTCATTATCAAGACATTCACCTATTTGAGTAATTATCACAAAACCAGGTACCAAAATACTACCCTCACATGCACATAAACTAATTGTTTGATTCTCAGGTAAAATCAATACTCTATCATTACCATAACAATCAATATATGTAACATCAGCACCAGCATCAGGACTAGTATTTTCTAAGAAATATTCATTACAAATACAAACAATATCAGATGTAACTGATGGTGTTGGCGTATTTGTTTCAGTAACCGTAGGTGTTACTGTAGGTGTTGGTGTATTTGTTTCAGTAACAGTAGGTGTTATTGTAGGTGTCGGCGTATTAGTTTCAGTAACCGTAGGTGTTGGTGTACTTGTTTCAGTGGTTGTTGTTGTAGGTGTTGGTGAAGGACATATAACACTACAGAATTCAGGATAAATTGTTATACCCGCAGACGGATAACTTGAATCAACACATATTGAAATTCCTAATCCAGTACCTGATTGAGTAATACCACAACAATCGGTGTATGACCAACTAGCACTTGATGTTATTCCCGAATAACAAGCATTACCTGTTGCTGTTGGAGTATTAGTTATTGTAGGTGTTGGTGTAGGTGTTTCAGTAAGAGTTGGTGTAGGTGTTGTTGTTGGACATGGTCCGCAACTATCACAATCAACGTAAGGACCAACAAATGTACCACCGTTATATACAGGTCCTGTTGCCGAATATGTGATTACAGTCGCACATCCATTGAAACTTGGATGTGATATATTCCACACTTCACCAACAGTAAGTACACCTGCAACATTCTCAAATCTAAAAATCTCACCATCACAACATCCTGAGAACAAGTAAATATCATATGGTTCTGTTGGTGTTACAGTTGGTGTATATGTTGGCGTAGGTGTTGGTGAATCAGATACAGAAACAGTTGGTGTTACAGTTTCAGTTGGCGTTGCAGTTGGCGTGTCAGATACAGAAACAGTTGGTGTTACAGTTTCAGTTGGTGTAACTGTTGGTGTTGGAGTTGGTGTTGAGCTTTCTCCACCTGTTGGTGTATATGTTGGCGTAGGTGTTGGTGAATCAGATACAGAAACAGTTGGTGTTACAGTTTCAGTTGGCGTTGCAGTTGGCGTGTCAGATACAGAAACAGTTGGTGTAACTGTTGGTGTTGGAGTTGGTGTTGAGCTTTCTCCACCTGTTGGTGTATATGTTGGCGTAGGTGTTGGTGAATCAGATACAGAAACAGTTGGTGTTACAGTTTGTGACGGAGTTTGAGTTGGTGTCTGTGTTGGCGTGTCAGATACAGAAACAGTTGGTGTTACAGTTTCAGTTGGTGTTAATGTAGGTGTTGGTGTCGGAGTTTGTGTCGTACCAGGTCCGCATGGGTCACCATTACATAAACTGTATGGATTAACTTGAGTTGCATATGCACCATTAGGGTTTATAATACCACCTGAAGGTGACCACTGAGTATTTACATTTATAGTGCTACTACTATATAAAACATCGTCTTGGTATATAATTACATTTTCAAGTCTGTTGAATTTTGTACAGAAGTATCTTGCTTCGGCAGTTGTTGATGTATATGATACAGTTACATTAGAACAATCGACATATTCATATACTGCAGCATTATTTAGACTAGGGTTAGTATTTCCTGACGCCAAAACTTCAATGTTTGAGTCAATGTACAAACATTTACATCCTGCGGCGGATGTTTCAGAAACTGTAGGTGTAACTGAAGGAGTTTGAGAAGGTGTCGGACTTGGTAAGGAACAACAGTTATTAGTATTAGTTAAGGTACTAGATGGTGTTACTGGATTATCATTTTGGTAATATTCAATAATACTATTTCCAAATTTACTCAACTTAATACACAAGTCATTTAAATAAACCCCGGCAGTGTCATATTCCGCACTTTGTAATACATTATTACAATCATAATATGCAACGAAAACTTTATTATCATAATAAGGGTCGGTGTTACCAGTTGCCGCATCTAAATCCGATTGCTCTATTTTTACATCAGTATAAACACAATCACAAGGTGTTTGAGTTGGCGTTGGTGTTGTTGTTAGTGTTGTTGTTAGTGTTGGTGTATTAGTTGGTGTCTCAGTTAGAGTTGGTGTTGGAGTTGTTGTTGGGTCAGGAACAACCTCAATTAGTGTAACGTTACCATCAGCGGAATTTGAAACATATGTGTAATTATCGTATGGGTTATAAACAGCATCAAAAGGTTCATTACCTACAGATAAACTATTACAAATTGTATCCGTGTTACAATCAATAATATCTATATCGTCATCGTCATTATTTACAACGTATACTCTATTGTGAACCGCATCAAAACCTAAACTATAGGCCGAATTACCAACTGTAATTGATGTTGTTACAGTGTTAGTTGAAGTATCGATTACTCTTACAACTGATGGACCTGTTCCTCCACCAGTAACATCTGTAACATAAACTTTATTATTGTTGCTATTGAAAACGGCACCATACGCATAATTAAACCCTGTAACCGTCGCTATTACAGTATTAGTTAATGTATTGATGACATCAACACCACCACCATTAGAAGCTAATGGAACATAAATTCTATCATTACTACTATCCCACGTAATTCCGTATGGACCATTTGATGTTGTTGAGATTGTTGTTACAACAGAATTTGTTATTGCATTAATAACTGTAACATTGTTACTACCATTATTTGATACGTAAACATAATCATTGGTTTGGTCATAAGTAATTCCAAACGGTGTTGTACCTACAGTTATCGTTGTACCTGTCGTCTCAGTATTAGTATCAATAGTTACAACTTGACCTGCACTAATCAAGGACACAAACGCCTTGTTATTATACCAAGCAATCTCTCTCGGGTTAGATGGTAAAGTAATTGTTGTTGTACCTGATGTTGCACTATCAATTACAGTAAGGTTAGAACTGTTAAAGTTCGCCGCATATACTTTGGTACCACCACTAACAATCTGTAAACCCAACGGGGTATTCCCGACGGTTATATTACCTACTACCGAATCGTTACAAGCCATCTTTTGTTATTATACTATAAATAACAGTATATTGAATTTTTATATCACTAAATGATAATTTCATTATGAAAGAACTCAATAATAATTTGGATATATTTATATATTGATGAAACTATTGAAAACCATCGAAAAAATGATTCATGAATCTGAGGAAGCCCTTTCTCGTGCATGTGAATCTTATCAAGACGAAAAAACAATTACTCGTCTTGAAAAGAACTATGAGGAGGCACTCAAATTGATGGAAATGTATGAGAGAATGAAAAAGGTGAAAAAAGAAAATTAATCTATAACACCTGTCAAGATAAATTCTCCATTTAACTCAATCCATATTTTACAATTTTCACCATCACAGGATTGAGAGTCTGAACATAACACCGTTTTATGTAGATTAATACAATAATCAACAACATTAATTTGACTGTCGTCTAATTCTTCAATTATAAATTCAGATAAATTCTGAGGGTTTTGGTATCTTATTTTAATAATCATTTGTTGAATCTAAATTTAGTTGCGTTATAAAATTGAGTTATTTCTGTTTGGCTCAAAGTTTTATTATAACAAGCAAACATAGCATATGAATTAGATGAATTGAGTGTATAACAACTACTATAATAACCACCACCCAAAGTATATTGAATATTAGTTTGTCCTGTTCTATCAACCGCTTGGTGATTATTGTAAGCTCTAGTTAATGTATTTTGTAATACACCATCTCGATAACCTCTAATATAATTGGTACCACCTGCACCTCCAGACTCAAAAGTTACAACCATAAAATACCAATCATTATATGTTGGGAATCCACCAATAGAACCTGATATAATATCAGTACCTCCACCGCCAGGATTCCACCAATACCATGTATCATTCTCCAACCAAAATTGCCATACACAATTATCTGAGTTACCACTACCCGCAGAACCTGTTGAGAACCATCTACCACTTGAGTGTTTATTTACCCAAAAACAGAATGAAAAATTAGTATCTTTACTAAATCTATCAACACCAGAACCACTAGTATTTATATTAATTCTATCACCAACATTATTATAACCGTAAGCATAAGTATTAGCAGTTCTTAATCCAACATACCCTCTACCATATGTTGTTTTAGATACATTGTTTTTTATATATCCAGTATTTCTTTGACTGTCCACAAGGTTTGTGACTGTTGACCCTCCGTTATAACAACTTGGATTGTTGAAATCCATTAGTATCTGTAAATTAGTTGTTGGTATCGCATCAAAAGAAGATGGTTCAACATTCCTATCATAATCAAACTCAATTATCGAACTATCACTTATCCATTGTATCGCATCTTTTAGAGTATCAAATGGTGATTGTCCAACTCTGTTTGGTAATCCATTTATCGTATCCAATAAATTTTGGTCCGATAGTTCACCAGTTCCCCACATTACAGGTTTAGCATTTGCCAATGTAGAATAACCTAAACTGTAAGTGTCCGACACAATCACATATTGATTTGTATCATCTAAAGATGAATACCAAGTTTTACCCCCATATCCCGCACCATAATTTTGAGATGTGGTACCATAATCAATTTTACCTTTTTTAGTAGTACCACTAGGTGCTGAACCTGTATTATATGTTATTGGTCTCCTTGGCATTAGTCTTCAATATTTGGTACAATTTCATTCCACTCAGGTGTATCTAATATTACACACATTTCTTCATAGGTATAAGGACCTTCTTTAGATGCAATTACATTTACAGAACTTGGAGTACTCCCTGTCCATTTAACAAATGTTTTAGTCATATTGTTATTAGTCCTTAAACTATCAGGTGCTTGTTCAAACACCTGTGTATAATCAACATATGGTGCATCCATTCTTGATATAATCATATAATTCCTCATAAACCAAATCGTGATTTTTGTGCGTTATAGTTTTGTAAAACTTCAGCATCATTTAGTGCTTTATTATAAATAGAAACGGGTCCTATGTTTCCATTGAAAAATAAACTACCGTAGCTAACACCGATGGCATTTACCGACAATCCATTGTTTAGGTATGCCGCACTTCTTGTGATACCTGCTTTATATACACCATTTATATAACACCGATATGTCCGATTTGAATCTTTAGATAAAACAACATTTATCCATTGATTCAACCAATACCCATCAGTAGTTGCCGGTGTCCGATATGTACTACCGAAAGGGTATAAACTAAGCCAACTCCAACCAGTGTCTCTTTGTTCTCTAATGTATAATCTTACTCGAGTATTAGAGGAAGCATCCACATCCCGTCTAAAATAATACCAACCAGGTGTTGATGAGTTATTATAATATCCAAATGGAGATTCATTGTATGTGTCAAGATAAACCCAAACAGATGATGTCCAGGGATTATTGTGTGTTATTTGAACCGCAGAGTTCAAAGATATATAATCATTTGTTCCATCAAACTGAATAATACCACCATTGTTACTACTCCATGTTGGTCCGTTTGTAAAAGTACCAACATAGTCACTGGCAAGACCATATATGTAATTACCAGTCAAAGGATATGAACCAATCATTCCAGGGTCTAAACGTAAAACTAAACCATCTGTAATAATATTAGATGTTGCCGCATTATCAACAATAAAGTATTTTCCTGTTGTCATCATCCAAGAAACGGCATCCCCAATCGTAGTAAAAGGTGTTTGATTAAATCTATCGGGAAGTCCATTTATTGTCTGTAATAATTTAGCGTCCGTGGTATCATTAGTACCCCACATAACAGGCTTAGCACTACCCGCACTTGTGTATTGTAAGGTACCAGTGTCTGACATAATAACATACTGAGAAGTTGTATCCAATGATGAATACCAAGTCAAACCTTCAGGGTTTGCACCATAGTTTGTAGAGGTATCAAGAGCCATTTCAATCTTTGCTCGTTTGATTCCTTTGTTACTCCTTGAGGAGTTATTATATGCAACTGGTTTTCTTCCCATTTCTATTGATAAATACATAAAAATTTGTTCTTTTTGTTTATTTTTTGATTATAATTGGTACAATGAAGACAATTATTATTACAGGAACTGATGGGTTTATAGGTTCTAATTTGAAGACTCTGTTGACACCTCACTTCCAAATCATTGAAATCAATGAAAATATTATTGATTTGAATTATAGAGAGATAATTCAATCCACATTTTCAAATAATGAAATTGAATGTGTTTTCCATGTTGGTGCATGTTCTGACACATTGGAAACCAACGTGAACTATATGATGTTGGTGAATTATGAATTTACAAAGTTTTTAGCAGACGTTTGTAACGCGTGGGCGGTTCCTTTGGTTTATTCATCGTCAGCTGCAAACTACGGTGATAATGATATACACCCATCAAATCTTTATGGTTGGAGTAAGTATGCAGGTGAGGATGCCGTTATAAATAGAAATGGTATTGCTCTTAGATATTACAACGTTTATGGACCAGGTGAGGAACATAA
>Ga0222714_10000591_pt1 | contig 41655 bp, 44 predicted proteins | sample C33_3DmetaG_FD_165048 | JGI IMG/M metagenome (GOLD analysis project Ga0222714, IMG submission 165048) | Estuarine water microbial communities from San Francisco Bay, California, United States - C33_3D | ecosystem: Environmental > Aquatic > Marine > Unclassified | place: USA: California...
TTTACGCGAAGATGATGAAGTTATCTCAGCTCGACTAGTTGGAGCTGGTGATGATTTATTACTAGTTTCAGCCAAGGGCTTATCGGTTAGATTTAATTCCAGCGATGACACTCTTCGTCCAATGGGTAGAGCTACTAGTGGTGTGATTGGAATGCGCTTTAAACACGAGAGTGATTATTTATTAGCAATGGATGTAGTTCGCGATGGTGCCTCTTTAGTTACAGTAACTGATGGCGGTTTTGCTAAACGAACTCAGCTAACTGAATGGCCAACCAAGGGACGTGGCACATTAGGAATTCGCGCGATGCGATTAGTGCAAGAGCGCGGAAAATTAGTTGCAGCATTAGTTTGTGAACCAACCGATGAGTTGTTTGGTATTGCATCTAATGGTGTGGTGATCAGAACTCAGGTAGATGAGGTGCGAGCAACTGGCAGAGACACTATGGGCGTCTCATTTATGGACCTACCTGATGATATTTTTGTAGCAGCAGTTGCAAAACTTGAATCAGAGCCAGATGCACTAGAAATAGGTGAAGAGGAAATTCAAGGCTAATGACAGTTGAGAAAACCTGGCGGCTAACCCAGATCAATCCATGGTCTGCGGTGAAAACGGCATTTATGCTGGCGGTTGCTGCTGGAATTACCTTAACTATCGTGGTTTTACTTTCTTGGTTGCTGCTTCGAGCTGCTGGCGTGTTAGCGGTTTTTAGTGACACGTTAGGTGATTTATTAGGAACAGCGGTTGTTGATTTTCCATCGTTGTTATCTTTTGGTCGAGTGCTTGGACTCTGCTTTTTGATCAGCGCAGCTCAATTAATCACCTGGCCGGCTGCTGCCTTTATTTGGTCGGTGCTTTATAACTTAGTTGTTGGGCTTACAGGTGGAATAAAGGTGAGCATTCGAGAAGAGTGACCCTTTTTCGCTCCAGCTGGCTGCCTGAGGTAGTCTGCGCGGGCTCAAAAGAGTTTCGGGCCTATAGCTCAGCTTGGTTAGAGCGCTTCCCTGATAAGGAAGAGGTCGGAGGTTCAAGTCCTCCTAGGCCCACGCTTGGATTTACAGCTTTCTAAGAAGGAGGTAGTGATGTTGCGATTCTTAAGACGCATAACACTGCTTGGCACAATCATTGGTGCCGGAGTTTGGATTTATCAAAACTTACTTGGAAAGCAAGCTGATGATGAAGATTGGACTGAGGCGCAAGACGCTCCAGACCTGCGTTAATACGCGGGGACATAGCTCAATTGGTAGAGCACCGGCTTTGCAAGCCGGGGGTTGTGGGTTCGAGTCCCATTGTCTCCACAAAGTGAAACCCCTCCTTCGGGAGGGGTTTGTCTTTAGGCGGTAGGGTGAAAGCCATGCCTAGATTGCACTCATTAGACGCGGCGAGGGCTTCACTTCTGTTGCTTGGCGTCCTTTTTCACTCGGCTGTGTTCGTTTATCTCTATCAGGAGCCCGGTAGCTTCTTGGAGTTTGTAGCCGTGGCGTTCACCCACCAGATTCTCCACGTGTTTCGAATGCCGGCCTTTTTCGTCATCGCCGGATTCTTTGCCGCATTTTTAGCGTCCTCGCGTGGTGCGAGGTCATTTATCCGGAATCGCGCTGCTCGTATCGCTTTGCCACTTGTCTTATTTTGGCTTCCCGTCACCTTTGCGAATAGTTGGACGAGCCAGGGCGCATGGATCACAGGCCGCAACACCTTCGATGTTTATCCAATTGATTTTCAGCACCTGTGGTTTTTGTATTTTTTAGTCCTGTTTAGTGTCGCGTTTGTATTGCTGGCGAGGGTCATACCGCTGGAAAAGCTTCGTGGAATTCATCCCGCATACGCAATGGTTGTCATCACGTTGGCGTTGCCACTGTTACCTGGCGTCTTGAATGACCAGGTTGAGCTCGGAACCAGCTCGAGGCTTATTCCAGAAGCGGGCTTACTCACCTGGTATTTTCTGTTGTTTTTGTCAGGGGCAATCGCTTATCACCAAAGGGATCGTTGGCTGGATTTCCTGCGAAATCGAGCCTTGTGGATAATGGCAATTTTCGGAACCCTTTTCATGCTCTTCTTCTTTATCCAGGACACTGGTTGGGTGGCTGTGAATCTCATTTATGGCGCTGCCTCAACAACCGGAAGCTTCGGCATAATCGGCCTCTTTTTGAGATTCGCGCACAGTCCCAGCAAAACAATGCGGTTTCTCTCAGACGCGAGTTACTGGCTCTACCTAATTCATCTGCCACTGGTGTTTTTCTTCCTATTCATTTTTGGCGTCAACGGGTTTGGTGCTCCGCTGACCATCACCCTTACGAGCATTTTGACAGTGGCCATAGGGCTTATCTCTTACAAGGTTTTGGTTCGGCACACAGTGATTTCGAATTTGCTCAACGGTAAGCGACACCTATTGAGAGCTAATAAATAGTCTGATTTATAGTTTGATTTCACAAAACATAGGCCCTAAACCATTGGTTTGGTGGGGTTAGTAGACCCCGCTAGTCTCCACATTATGAAAATTGGCTACGTCGTCTTATATATAACCGACCCAGAGGCATCATTTCAATTTTGGACCGAAAAAATTGGCATGGTTGAACAAGTCAGAAAACAAGCTGGACCTTATTCAATTGTGCAGGTTGGTTTCAATGATCAAGATGTCTCATTCGAATTAGTCCCGCTGGAGCTGATGAAAAACAATCCTGACAATCTTGACCTAACAACACCTTCGATTGCATTCTCGGTATCTAATCTGAATGAAACCAGAGCAAAACTGGCAGATAACGGAGTGCAGGTAACAGAAATAGTTGATCATGGCGGCATCTCAACCTTTGCCTTCATAGACAACGAAGATCGTGGCTTCGCTGTGCTTGAAGCTTAAATTATTGTGCTGGTTGAGTGATTAAGAAAATCATTCGATTAATTCAAGTTTAGACAACGCTAGTTGCTGCTAGCGATTTTAAAAAAGGTCACTGCCAAGATAATTGCTGGAACAGCGTTCCATCTTTCATCGGCCGATCTTGAAATTAATTGAAAAATAGTGCTGATTGAAAATAATATGCCAAGAAATTTGGCGAGATTGATCTGCTGAGCTGTTAGTGAAATTTTCCTGATACTCCACAGCCAAAACATCAACATAATCATTAGCACAAACATGACAAAGTAAATGATCTGGATATAAACTGGAAAGTCAGCTAATTGACCACCAGCGGCACGTGTTCTAACCCAGTCGTAATTCAGACTCACGGCCAATAGAATTATTGAGTTAAAAAATAGGGAGATTTGGGCAGGCAGTTGAAACCAGGCGGATCGCTTCACCATTAAATAATAAATCAAAAAATCACTTAAATTCTGACATTATTAAGCTAGAGTGTTGGTGTGGTCGATCTAATCCTTTTGATTCATGTGGCTTTTGGTGTAACTGCACTCATTTCTGCTTTTATTGCGGCAGCAAATAAAAAAGGCGCAAAGAACCACCGAAAAGTTGGCAGAGTGTTTTTCTGGAGCATGCTTGGAGTTGGAGTAACAGCAATTCCGGTAACGTTTATCAATCCAAACCCATTTTTATTCTTTATAGCAATTTTCTCGTTCTATATGGCGTTTATCGGATATCGGTTAGGTAAACCGAGATATCAGCCAGCGTCACTTGATCAAGTTGCGCCAGTAATAATGGTGATAACAGTGCTCGGCATGTATTGGCATGGCTATCAAATGATTACTAATAGTGACGGTTTGGGTTGGGCACTTATTGCATTTGGCACGATTGGTTTGGTAAATGCCATTGAAGATATTGTTGAGTTAGGTCGAAATAGTAGTCACAGCAGAAAAGTCATTGTGCATTTATCCCGAATGCTGGGCGGCACAATCGCCACCATTACCGCCGTATTGGTACAGCAAATTTCTCCACTAGTTGAATCAGATACTGCGCAGCTGCTGATTTGGCTAGGCCCAACCGTAGTTATCACACCACTAATTGTTTGGTGGAATATCAAAGTAAGGGTTACTGGCAAATACCGATTATTTAGTTAATCACTAAACCCCTACAATTAGGCCATCTGACCGATAGGAATTAAATGCATACTCAAACTGCAGTTTTTCACACCACCCTTGGTGATATCACGATAAATCTTTTTGGTAATCACGCGCCAAAGACCGTTAAGAACTTTATTGGTTTAGCGGATGGTTCACAGGAGTGGAGTAACCCGCGAACTGGTGAGAAACAATCTGGTCCACTTTATAAAGATGTGCCATTTCACCGAGTGATCGCTGGATTTATGATTCAAGGTGGCGACCCACTTGGAAATGGAACAGGTGGACCTGGTTATAAATTTGCTGATGAATTTCATTCAGAGTTAGTTTTTGATCGACCATATTTATTGGCAATGGCAAATGCTGGGCCAGGAACTAATGGTTCACAATTCTTTATCACGGTTGCGGCAACAAATTGGTTAAACAATAAGCACACCATTTTTGGTGAAGTGGCAGATCAAGCAAGCCGAGATGTTGTTGATGCAATCGGTGCAGCAGCAACTAATGCCCAAGATCGACCATTAACTGAAATTTTATTAACTCACGTAACCATAAGTTAATTGTGGTTAAATTTGTAAAGCGAAGGCCACAATCAGCTGCCATAGTGCAGCTGATTGTGCTTTTGAATACATCTATTTTTTTATACTCTTGGCTAAATGGTCAGGTTAATGAATTTGCTTTTGATTTTGGTTTACATCCACCTGCAGTTGCATTTAATGGTGAGGTTTGGCGACTAATTACAGCAGGGTTTTTGCACGGCTCCTTCCTGCATCTGCTTTTCAATATGTATGTATTGTGGTTATTAGGCAGTGAATTAGAAGAAATACTGGGGCATTTAAAGTTCACTTCACTTTATTTAGTTTCACTAATTGGTGGCTCAACTGCTTCTTATTGGTTTTCAGACCCAGGTTCATTCTCAGTTGGCGCGTCAGGCGCGGTGTTTGGTTTGATGGGAGCATTTTTAGTGGTGGGTTCCAAGCTGCGCCAAGATGTAGGGCAGGTCGCGGTGCTGATTGCGATCAATATTGGAATTGGTTTTGTGGTGCCAAGCGTGGATTGGCGGGCACATTTAGGTGGGCTGGTAACTGGAGCTGCGCTGGCTTGGTTCCTAGCTCGCAAGCCCGACCTCACCGGTAGGTTGCTGGCGATTACTGGGGTGCTGGGGATATTTGCCTTATTACAGCAAGCCGTAGCGGCTAGAACCGAGGAGCTGCTTAGACAGTTCGGTTTTTAGCTAGTTATCCACAGGATCTCCACAAGTGTGGAGGAATTACAAGCGTGTAATTATTTCCATCTGGTGGCGAAGAAGAAACCAACTGAGATAAATGCAAATCCAATCCCAATATTTCCCAACGCTGGCAGATCTCGCATCAGCGGAACTGAATTACCAGCTAAGTAATAAGTAACAATCCAGATTAGGCCCAGAATAAAGAAAACAATCATGGCTGGGGCCAACCATCTTGGGGAATCCAGTTTTACTGGCTTTGCCTTATGAGTACCTGCTGAATCTTCTGCCATAACACCCTCCATCGATCGACCAAACCGTAGCGTATCTCTACGCTAGGAGAATGGTTGCGCGACTCCTGGTCTTTGGACTAATTGGTTTTGTATTGGTCTCAGTAGCTTCCCATGCCCAAATATCAGGTGACTTTAGAGATTCGAATGCCAGCGAGTTAAGAGAATTAATTCTGGAAAAAGTAAAAACAGTAGAGCAATACTCAAATCGCGAACAAATTTTGTTACGTCAGATTCAAGAAGCATCAACAGGACCTGCTTCAGATCGAGTGCGATCGCTGCGCGCAAAAGTAGAATCACTAGCAATCTCAGTTGATCAGAAACAAGTAACTGGACCTGGTGTAAGAATTGTTATGCAAGATGCGCCCAGAAATGTTGGCGACCCAATTCCACCAGGCGCTGTTCCAGATGATCTAATTGTTCACGAACAAGATGTGCTCGCAGCGATAAATGCCATGTGGCGCGGTGGCGCTGAAGCAGTATTAGTTATGGGAATCAGAATTGGCGTTAACTCAACAATTCTTTGCGTTGGAAACACCTTACTCGTTGAAGATCAAGTTTTTTCACCTCCATTTGTGATTCAAGGCATTGGCGATCAAGATCGATTACTTGCCGCAATTGAAACTGAGAATGGACTCAAACTTTATCGACAGTATGTTCAGTTATATCGATTGGGTTATGAAGTTTCAAGGGAATCAGAGATTGTGGCGCCAGCTTACACAGGTAGAATAACGCTTAATCGCAAAACTAAAATGCTGGAGAACTCGTGAGCAAAATTTTAGTTATTGATAACTATGATTCTTTTGTTTACAACATTGTGCAATATTTAGCGCAACTCGGCGCTGATGTTGAAGTGCTACGTAACGATGAAGTTAGCGCAGCTACAGCTTTGAAATATGACGGTGTGCTGCTCTCACCAGGACCTGGCACGCCAGAAGATGCCGGTGCATGTATCTCAATTATCCATGGTGTGGCAGATAAAATTCCAGTTTTTGGTGTTTGTTTAGGATTACAAGCAATAGCAGTTGCTGGTGGCGCAAAAGTAGATCGAGCAGCTGAACTGCTACATGGAAAAACTTCAGATATTTACCACGAACAACAAGGTGTTTTTGCTAATTTACCTTCACCATTTAAAGCAACGCGATATCACTCATTAGCTGTAAAAAGAGATACTGTGCCAGCGGAGCTGCAGATAACTGCTTGGACTGAAAATGATCTAGTAATGGGAATGCGTCACACTAAATTAGATGTAGAAGGCGTGCAATTTCATCCAGAGAGTGTTTTAACAGAACACGGCCACATGATGTTTGCAAATTGGTTAGTGCGAACTGGTGATTTATCAGCTCCAGAGCGAGCAAATTCACTAAATGCAGTTGCTGAAAATTAAGGCGCTTGGACAGGCGCCGGTGGCTCTGGTACAACCTCGCCAGCTATCGCAACTGTAATTGATACTCGCGAACCTATTTTCAATCTAGTTCCAGCAGCTGGAGATTGCGCTAAAACCGTACCTGGCAGCGCAGTTGCAGCTGGTTGATTCACAACCACAACCTGATACCCCGCAGCCCCAAGGTCGCTTCTAGCTTGAGCTTCTGGCAATCCTTCTAGCGCAGGCACGACACCAAAACCATTTGAAATCTCAATTGATACTCGAGTGCCAACGGCAACTGTTGTGCTAGCAGGTGGATTAGATGAAACTACATAACCTTCAGGTTGATCATTATCTACCGAAGTAATGTTGCCTAGCTGTAAATTAACAGAAGCTAAAACTCGTCTAGCATCTTCAGCACTAACAAGTCCAGCTAGGGTTGGCACAATAATTTGAGTTGCACCACCAGAGATCACGATATTAACTGCGCTACCTTCATCAACTCGAGCACCGCTACCTGGATTTTGTCCAATAATGGTGTTGGCTGGGCGATCTGAATCCTCTGGTGAAATACTTCCAAGCACTAAGTCATAATCACTAAGCACTGTAATTGCTGCTTCAGCACTTAAGCCAGCTAGATCTGGCACTTCTACTTTATTAGCGCCACCCGGATTAAGTGTTGAGCCATAAATCCAAACAGCTAAAGCAGAAGTTAAAATCACACCAACTGCGCTAAGCACCCAGACCCATGGATTAATTTTTTTCTTAGTAGCCACAGGCGTAACGTTAGCGGCTCTGGAATTAAATGGCACAGTTGGCAATATTGCAGTTACTCGATCGCCAGCTAGAGCGCGATCAATATCAGCTCGCATCTCACTAGCGCTTTGATAACGCTCAGCTGCATCTTTAGCTAGCGCCATCTGCACTAAAGCATCAACACTTTGATTAAGCTCTGAGTTCAGCTCACTTGGTGGGATAACAAGGCCGCTGACATGTTGGTATGCAATTGCAACAGCAGATTCACCAGTAAAAGGGGGCTTGCCAGTTAGCATTTCATATAACAAACATCCAAGTGAATAAATATCACTTCGCGTGTCAGCTTCAGCACCACGAGCTTGTTCAGGTGAAAGATATTGCGCTGTTCCCATAACAGTTTGAGAAGCCGTTAGCGTATTTCCAGAATCTGACATCGCCCGAGCAATACCAAAATCCATCACCTTGATTGCACCATTTTTCGTGATCATCACATTTGCTGGTTTGATATCGCGATGCACAATGCCATTGCGATGGCTGTAATCAAGTGCAGTTAAAACATCACGAGCAACTTGTAATGCGCGTTCAGCTGTAAAACCATTTCCGCTACGCAAAATGTCCCGCAGAGTTTGTCCTTCAACAAGCTCCATCACAATGTAAGGCAGCGAAGTAGCTTCAGTTCCGCTACCAACAAAATCTTCACCAGAGTCATAAACCGCCACAATTGTTGGGTGATTTAAACCAGCAGCAGCTTGAGCTTCGCGTCGGAATCGAGCTAGAAATAGCGGATCAGACGCAAGTTCGCGGCGCATTAATTTAATTGCAACCTTGCGACCCAATCGAATATCACTGGCCTCAATTACATCGGCCATACCACCGCGACCGATGATCGCGCCAAGTTGATAGCGCCCACCTAATAAGCGTGGCTGATCGGTCACTTGAGTACCCCTTTGATTTTCATTGCCAATCTTGCCCTATTTGCGCCCAAGTAGTTCTACCAGCAGGCGCTGGGCTATTGGTGCGGCAAGTTGATTTCCAGATATCTGGGATCCAGCTGGCTGATCTGTGGCGCCGCCACCTGCCAGCATCACCACAATGGCAACTTTTGGCGCATCAGCTGGGGCAAATGCCACAAACCAGGCATGTGGGGCAGCTCCCGATTGAGTTTCAGCAGTCCCAGTTTTACCAGCCACCTTTACCCCAGCGATTCGAGCATTACTGCCAGTTCCAAGCTCAACCACAGCCTGCATCATCTGATTTAGCGCAGCTGCAGTTGTTGGCTTGATGGCGCGGTTATAAACATTTGAATCTAAAGACTTAAGCAAAGTTAAATCTGGTGCAAATGTTTCACTTATTAACTTTGGCTGCATAACCACACCTTCATTTGCAATTGCAGCAGTTACTAATGCCATCTGAAGTGCAGTGACTCTGACATCAAACTGACCAATTGCAATTAATGCATTTTGAGCAGCGTCAGTTGTTTCAGGAACCAAACTCTTAACAACACTACCTGGTAAATCAAAATTGCTACCAAACCCAAATGCAGCAGCTACTTTTGATATTTGCTTACTGCCTAATTCAACACCTAATCGCGCAAATGCAGTATTACATGAAACCGCAATTGCTTCTTGCAGTGTAACTTCACCACTTGCATTACAAGGTGCGTTCTGCCAATTTGAAATTGTATTTTTTGTGCCCGGAATTTTATAAGTTGCAGGAGCTGGAATTTTAGTAGTTTCGGTATATCTGCCAGATTCCAATGCAGCTGCTGCTGTGATTAGTTTAAAAACTGAGCCTGGTGCCCAAGTTTCGCGATAAGCTCGATTTAAAAGTGGGTTTGTTTTATCAGCAATTAATCTGCTCCAACTTTGTTGCATCGTTTGAGCATTTGTAGTTGCTAATAAATTAGCATCAAAACTTGGGGAAGATGCGCTAATTAATATCTTGCCACTGCGCGGTTCTATCGCAACAACTGCACCTTCACGATTGCCAAGCAGCTGATAAGCCAGTAACTGCGCTGAGCTATCAAGAGTTAATGCAACTGAACCACCACGACGAGCGCCACCATCAAGTAATTGCCTAAATCGATCAACTACAAGCGAATCAGCGGTTCCAGCAAGTAATAAATTTTCAGCTTGCTCAACACCTGCTGCACCATAAATCGAGGATAAATAACCAACTGGATGAGTAAAAGCTGGTGAAACATATCGACGTTCAAATTTAAATCGACCATCCGTTTCAACCGAATATGCAACTGGTTGACCAGAAACAATAATTGCGCCGCGATCAATGTCGTATTGTTTAAATAAACTTCGCTTATTATCGGCGCGATTATTTAAACTATTTGCTTCAAACACTTGTAAATAGGTGAGATTTGCAAACAAAAGCAAGAAAACAGCACCAAACCCAATAGCTAATTTATTCAACTGAGGCTTCATAATTTAATCGCCCGAGTTTGATCATCACTAAGTGGTGTGGTGATATTTGAAAGGGCATGGTCTTGATCTTGCAATACAAACAAAATCGCTATTAATATCCAACTTGCAACCAAAGATGAACCGCCAGCGCTCAGGAAAATAGTAGTTAGCCCGGTAATTGGTAACGCCCCACTTACGCCACCAACTGTGATTAAAACTTGTAAGAACATAAAAATTGCTATACCGCTTGCAATTAATGAATTTCCTGGGCTGCGCCCAACAGCTGCAGTTTTAATAGCTTTAGTAATAACTAAGCCATAAAGCAAAATTACAGCAGCAGCGCCAACTAAACCTAGCTCTTCAGCAATAGCTGCAAAGATAAAATCAGATTCAGCATATGGAACTAAATTAGAATTTCCTTTTCCTAATCCAGTACCAAAAATGCCGCCAGCGGCAAACCCATAAATTGCCTGCACTACTTGAAATCCGCTACCTGCTACATCTGCAAACGGATCAAGCCAAATATTAAATCGTTGCTGCACATGATCAAATATCGCAGTTGCTGCAGCACCACCAAGAATAAGCAGCACAAAACCAATAACTAGCCAGCTACTTCTAGCTGTGGTGATATAAAGCAGCAATACAGCGCTTGCAAAAAATAACAGTGATGTACCAAGATCTCGCTGTCCAACCAAAATAATCAGCGAGACTGCCCAAACAATTAACAACGGCAGAATATCTTTTGCTCTAGGTAGCTCGATTCCTAAAATCTTGCGCTGAATAAAGGTGAGCTGGGATTGGTGCTTGGCTAAATACCCAGCAAAACCAATAATTAAAACAACTTTTGCAAATTCAGCTGGCTGCAAACTTAGCGGACCAACTCGTAACCACAATGTCGCACCATTAATTGTGGCCCCAATAACTGGTAAAAATGGTGCAGCTAACAGCAACAATCCAGCTAACATAAAAACTAACGGGGTTCGCAGCAGCACTCTGGTGTTAGGTAATTTTATTAAAATAACTGCAGCTGCAATTAAACTGATAAAAACCCAAATTGTTTGCTGAAGCGCTCCCGTACCACCTGTCAGGCGATAAATCATTGCAACTCCAAGCGCAGTTAAAATCGCAGCTGCTGGTAGCAGTAATTGATCTGCTGCTGGACGATATTTGACTAAAATAAAATGAAAACCAAAAAATATACCTGCTAATGCAAGCGGTATTACAAAACCAATGACTGAGAAATAACCACGAGCAGATAAATCAATAATTAAAAATGATGCCAAGTTAACAAGCGAAGTTAAAATCAATAACCGTTGTTCAGTGCGGCGCATAATTACGGCAGGCAACTATTTGGGTCACTAGCGCAAGTACTGGAGCGCTGCGCCAGTTGTTGCAGTGTTTGTTGGGCTTGCTCAAGTGATTCCACAATTACACCACGAGCTAATTGCTGTTGTTCAAATAGCGGCAGACTTGTAGCGGGAATTTTTGAAACTAGCGATGTTCGATATAGCCGCAATCCAAAAATTTCTTGCGAGATCCCTTGATTAACTACAACAACACCCGCGCTGCTAGCAACCTGCCACTGGCCCGCCCACCAACGCTGTGCGCCAAAACTAACTAGACCAATAAGTAATAAACCAACCAATCCCACCACAAATGGATTAAACCCAATATGCCGCGGCACTTTTACAGTTGGCGCACCTTCAGCAGCAGCACCGATCACTGTTACCCCACGAGCATCTGCAGCTTGAGTTGTAGCAACCACATCAGCCACAATGACGGTTACATTATCTGGCGCACCAGCAGCTTGAGCCGCTGCTACTAAATCACTAACTGCGCTATCTCGATCCTTTAGCAAAGCGCGCAACATAACGTCAGGTTCAACAACACCACTTAAGCCATCACTACAAACCAAGATTCGATCTCCTGGCTCTACCTCAACTTCAATAACATCAGGACTGATATTGCTTTGTGCATCAACTGCTTGAGTTAGTAGTGAACGCTTTGGATGTATTTTTGCTTCAGCTTCTGATATTTCACCACCATCAAGCAGCGTCTGCACATAAGTATGATCTCGAGTTAGCAGCAGCAGTGCGCCATTGTGATATCTATAAACCCGTGAATCGCCAACATGCACAACTAAAATATTATTTCCATTAACTGATACGGCGCTTACAGTTGTTCCAAGTCCGGCTCTAGTTTGATCTGATCGCGATAAATCGGCTAACGCAACTTTGGTGCGCTCAATTGCGCGAACTAAATTGTTATCACCAAGATTTCCTTTAACAGCAACTGCTGCTAGCTCACGAATAATTGTGGTGCTAGCAATTTCACCGGCAGCATGGCCACCCATGCCATCTGCAACTGCTAATAGTCGCGGCGAGATAAGTCCAGAATCTTCGTTATGGCTTCGCACTACTCCAGGGTCACTGGAGCCGACGGCTAGAAATCTCAGACTCATGCCTCAACCTTACGAATAGTTAAGGTATTTCGCCCCATTTTGATGCGAACTCCTGGTTTTATTAAAACTGGATCAAGTAACCGCTCACCCTCAACCCAGGTGCCATTGGTAGAGCCTAAATCCTCAACCACATAACCATTGGCTTGCACGCTAATTCGTAGGTGTCGACTTGAAATAAAGTCATCAGCAAGTGCCAAGTCACAAATACTTGCCCGACCAACTGTAATTGGCCGCTTAGCAATCATCACACTGCTGCCAGCTGCTGGTCCCTCCACAACAACTAATTCGCGAGGTTCTAGCTCAACTCGCTTGGGTTTAATTGCACCATAAATCCCACCGCTAACTCCTAATAAATCTGATCTCAGCACTAAAAACAATTTGATCACTGCAAACCAAAGCAGAGCTAAAAACCCAAATCGCAGCAGTGTTACTACTAAATCAGTCATTTATATTCAACTTCAATGCTGCCAAGATTAAATGTAGCGGAATTTTTTAATTCAACTTCTGAAATTCGCTCGCCATTTAGCCAAACTCCATTTGTGGAGTTCAAATCACGCAAAATAACTTCAGTGCCAATTGTGATCTCAGCATGAATTCGTGAAATTGCAGGATCGTTAATCACAATATCTGCATCAATAGATCTACCAATTCGATTAATTGGCTTACCCAACAGATGGGTTACACCTCTTATTGTGATGCTATGCCCGTTATCTTGAGGTATAGCGGTTGTTGAGCTGGTACTTGTGGCAATTTGCTCAAAACTAATTCGGAATACTCCTGCTTCAAGTTCTTTATCTTGCATTACTGTTATTACAACATCACCTGTTAAAGTGTAATTTTGAAAACTTGCATGTTGAGTTGCTAACTGTGCAAACTCGATTTCTAATGTTTTTAAATGATCTTGCATTCGAGAATAATCGTGTTTAGCTAAATCCACAATAAAGTGATTTGGTGCAATCAACCTGCCACTACTTAGTTCTTGTAGGTGCTCATCCATCTCGCGGGTAACCGCAGCAATAATTTCAACAGGTTGAACTTCATCATCAAAAGCTGCAGTTAGTGCGCCGTTGAGCAAATCATCTAAACGTTGCTCAAATTGATCTAATAGCCCCACCACACTCCTACCGTTATTGCGCTGCTGTTACAGAGATTGCTCTAAAGGTTGCCGAGCTAATCTAACTCGGAGCGGATTAATTGGCAGCACACCTGGTGGCACTGCAATTAGCTCAGGCATGCGTTGCATCAGATCAGCAAATGCATCGCTGCTGCGATGCGCATCAAGTGCTTCTTGATCTGTAAACCATTCATATAGCCAAATCACATCTTCATCACCTGGATCAAGCGCAATCATAAAAGCTTCAGTGCCAGGCTCTTGATCTAAGTTTTCGCAATAATCATTTAAAGTATCTATTAAAGCTAAGCGCTTTCCAGGGTGGGATTGAATGCGCACCAGCAGCCCAATTCGCCCCACCAATAACGCATCCATTGCATCTGACATAGGAGTAGTTTGCCCTACTTTTCTTATTCCACGAACCCGAGCCGCCGAACAGCACTCCACAATTGGATTTTGGCAGCAATATACCCGCAGCCAGCTATGAGCAAACTGCGCTATTCATGCAGCTTCTGACCAAATATGGATTCAACTGCCTGCGCGACCAAAGTTGGTAATCAATAATTGCAAAATCAGCCAAGGTGCGGCAGAGTTGTAACTAATTACCAATTTTATGGTTTAAGGAAGCTTAAATAGCGCATCTTGCAGTTGCTCAAATAAAATATTTTCCATTTAACTGAATTATTTGCATCAAAACGACAATAATGCGCCAGTGAGCACATTTCTAGGGCAGCAGCGGCCGCTAGTAATCGCACACCGCGGTGCCAGCTCGCTTGCGCCAGAAATGACGATGGCGGCATATTTAAAAGCCAGACAAGATTTAGCTGATGGTTATGAATGTGATGTGCAATTAACCAAAGATCTGCAACCGGTATGTTTTCATGATACTAATTTAAACCGAACCAGCAACGGCTTTGGTCGATTAGGCGCAAAAACCTTAGCTGAACTTAAAAGACTCGATTACGGAACTTGGTTTGGTGAACTACCAACTGAATTCACAATCGAGCAATGGTGTTCAATGTTAACCCTAAGTGAGCTTTTGGAGTTTGTTGCAGCGCAATCAACTGCTCCAATAATGTTGATTGAAACTAAACATATAAGTGCAAACGGCATCAAGTTAGAAGCTGCAACGATTGCAGCTATTAAAAAATTTGGCCTTGATAATCATGATTCAACTAAACCTAGAGCTGCGCTGATGTCATTTTCAATTCCAGCATTACGCCGAGCAAGAAGTATTGATCCTGATTTATATACGGTATTTTTGCTAGCCAAAAAACTTCCTGCGCTGGATAAGTTAAGTAATTTTGTTGGTAGCAATGCCTGGGGGCTGGGTATTCATCTGCTGCGAACAAATCCAGAGTTAGTTGAGCAAGCAAGATCAAATGGTATTCAGGTTTTTGTTTGGACTGTTAATACCCCTGAGCAAATTGAACTGTGCTTGAAATACAAGGTAGATGTGATAATTACAGATAATCCAGCTGCAACTAATCAAACCATCGCTCGGCTTGCCGCAAGCTAGTAATTGCAGGCAATTGAGTACGCTAGGCATCGCAAGGGGGATAAATGTCACTGGGATACCTAGGACCGCAAGGCACGTTTTCAGAAGCAGCAGCACTAACAGTTGCTAATGGCAAAACGCTGTATCCGTATCCAACGGTTGATCAAGCCCTAGATGCCGTGCGCCGAGATCGAGTAAAAGCAGCTGTGGTGCCAATTGAAAATTCGGTTGAAGGATCAGTTTCGGCAACGCTAGATTCTCTTGCAAGCGGAGATCCATTAGTTATAACCCAAGAAGTAGTGATCCCGGTTCGATTTGCACTGCTTAGTCGCACCCAGATTCAGTTAGATGAAATTAGACAAGTATCAACTCATCCTCATGCTCATGCGCAATGCCGCGAATGGTTAGCAAAGCACTTACCGGCAGCAAATGTTCTGCATGCAAGCTCAACAGCTGAGGCCGCCGCAATGCTTTCAGCAGGTGAAGGTCGAATTGATGCTGTAATTGCATCAAGCAGAGCAGCTGAGATTCATTCATTGCGGGTGCTTGTTGATGATATTGGTGATAACCGTGAAGCCACAACTAGATTCATCTCGGTTTCAAAACCAGGAAATATAAATCCAGTAACTGGTGCTGATAAAACTTCACTAGTGCTTTATATGAAAGAAAATCATCCAGGTGCGCTACTAGAAATTCTGACTGAATTTGCAGTGCGCGGAGTTGATTTATCTCGAATTGAATCTAGACCAACCAGAAAATCAATGGGGGATTACACCTTTTCAGTTGATTTAATTGGACACATCAACGAAGCTCGCGTTGGTGAAGCCTTGATGGGGCTACATCGAGTTTGTGCAGATGTGCGGTTTTTGGGTAGCTATCCACGCCATGACAAAGTTGCCACAATTACTAAACCTGGCACCACAGACTCTGAACATTTAGATGCAGAGCGTTGGTTAGAACAAATTCGAAATGGCGATTACTAATTAAAATTTCGCATTCGAAGTGAATTTAAAACTACAGTAATGCTTGAAAAAGCCATAGCAGAACCAGCTAGAACTGGATTTAGCATGCCAGCTGCTGCAACTGGAATTAAAACCAAATTGTAAATAAAAGCCCAAAATAAATTTTGTCTAATTGTTCTTCTGGTGCGATGCGCCAATCGAATTGCAAATGGGATTAACTTAGGATCATCGCCAATAATGGTGAGATCAGATGCTGATTGGGCAGCGTGCGTTCCAGTGCCCATTGCAATTCCAATATCAGCACTTGCCAAAGCAGCAGTGTCGTTAATGCCATCGCCCACCATGGCAACAACTTCAGTCTCACGCAATTTATTGACCATTTCATTTTTTTGTTCAGGTGTAACTGACCAATGCGCCTGATCTAATTGCAACGAACCTGAAATTGCCTTAACTGCCTGCTCGCTATCGCCAGAGAGCAAGATAGTTTTCAAATTTAGGTCTTTAAGCTCTGCAATTGCAGCGGCAGATGTTGGACGAAGCGAATCTGAAATTACTACAAAGCCATTTATATATCCAGCCCAACTTACCGCTACAACAACTCCTTGCAGTTTAAGTTTTTCATAACCAGCAAGTAAATCATCACTCATTGCAAGTTCAGCTTTGATTGGGTTACCAACAAAAACATCAGTATCTTTAACAACACCATAAATACCAACACCTGGCGTTTCCTTGATTTTGCTAGCCTGCATACTTAAATCAGCCGCAGCAATTGCTCGGGCAATTGGATGCGTGCTGCCGCGCTCAACAGCAGCAGCTACAGCTAGCACTTCTTGCGGCGAATTCATCCCAATGGCAATTACATCTGTTACCACCATCTGGTTACTGGTTAATGTGCCAGTTTTATCAAGCACAACTGCCGATAAGTCAGCCAGTTGATTTAGAGAATCTGGATTTCGAATAATGGCGCCTGCTTTAGCGCCAATTGATGCCGCCACTACCAAGCTAATTGGAACGGCAATACCCAGCGCACAAGGGCAAGCAATTACCAACACCGCAACTGCTGCAGTTATGGCAGCTTGGGTGTTGCCAGTGATGAAATACCACGCAAAAAACGTAGAGATCGCAAATAAAATAATTGCGGGTACAAATACTGCAGAAATTCGATCTGTTAATTGAGCTATTTTGGTTTTTTGACTAGTTGCTTCTCGAACTAATTTTGCAATCAGCGCAATGCGACTTGAATCTCCAGTTGAAGCAGCACTAATAATTAACACCGCTCCTAAATTAACCGTGCCAGCTGAAATGGCATCACCAATTGAAACATCAATTGGTAGCGATTCCCCAGTAATTGCAGCAGCATCTACAGATCCAATTCCTTCTACAGTTTTGCCATCAACTGCAAATCGTTCACCAGAGCGAACTACAACCAAATCTCCCACTTTAACTTCGGAAGTTTTAATTTCAATATCAGCGCCATCTTTACGTATTAAAGTTTTTTCTGGAACAGTTGCAAGTAATGCTTTAACAGCATCAGTTGCTGATCTTCGCGCCCGCACTTCTAACCATCTACCAAACAAAACTACAGTTGGAACTACAGCTGCTACTTCAAAATATATTTCAGGCATATCATGTGCAGAGCTAAATAACTTAAACATCATTCGATAACTTGCAGCTCCAGCATCACCAAGCACAATTTGCCAAGCGCTCCAAAAATATGAAACTAATACACCAAGTGAAACTAACGTATCCATAGTGGTAGTTTTATGTTTTAAATTTACGAGCGCTGCTTTATGCAGCGGAGCTGCTCCCCAGAACACAACTGGGGTTGCAAGCGCCATAGCTACCCATTGCCAATAATCAAACTGTGCTGATGGCACCATAGATAAAACTGCAACAATAAAACTTAATACCGCAGAAATTATTACTCGGGTTTTAAGTTTGGCAGTCTCATTTTGCCCAGCTGTATTTATCAAAGCATCATAACCAGTTTTAGAAATAACTTGGGAAATTTCAGTTAGATCAATTTGATTACTTGAATTTAGATGAGCAGTTTCAGTTGCAAAATCAACATAAGCTTGAATCCCAGGAATTTTATTTAATTGTTTCTCCACACGATTAGCGCATGCGGTGCAGGTCATGCCACCTATTGCTACTTCAGCTTCAAATGTCTTACTCATTTGAAAGTGAAACTAGGCGATAGCCAGCATCATCAATGGCGGCTGCAAGATCTTGTTCAGTCACCTCGCCGATAAATTGTGCTGTGCCAGCATCTGAGCTAACTTGGATATCAGTTAAATTGCCAAGCTCAGTTAGGCTTTTAGTCACGGCACCTTCACAGTGACCGCAGGTCATTCCTTCAATAATTGCTACTTTTTTACTCATTTTGGTTCCTTTGCAGGTTCCTATTCTGCCTGTTGATTCAGTATCTCGCTCAACCAGTGGGCAACGCCATCCTCTGCTGGCTTTGGCAAGATGCGATCGGCTATTGCAGCGGCAGCTGGGTGACCACCTGAAATTGTGGCGGAGCTGCCAGCCCATTCGAGCATGGATAGGTCATTTGGCATATCTCCAACAGCTGCTACCTGCGCTGCGGTTAATCCCATTGAGTGCGCAAGTTTGGCGAGTGTTGCACCTTTATTAATTCCTCTAGGTGACATCTCAATTAAAAAATCATGACTTCCAGTTGTTGTTACTTCAACTAGATCGCTTAAATCATCTTCGATTAGCGAAATTTGTTCATCAACATGCAAAGTGGGGTTTACAACTCGCAATAATATTTTCACAATTGGCTCTGGATGTTTTATCCACTCTTCAATTGATTTATATTCACTTGCTTTTGGATCACGCAAGCGCTCTTCAAATCCAGGCTCTCGTCGGTACCCTTCTAAATGTGACCACTTAGCTTCACCCTCAAATAGCACTTCAACTGCAAAAAGTGAATTTGGAACTTTTGCTCGAAGCAGCTCAACAGTTTGTGTAACAGTTGCTCTATCAATTTCACTAAACTCTAAAACTTCTCTAGTTGCAGCATCAATTAATATGCTGCCATTTGCTGCAATAATTAAATCAGCATGCATAGTTTCTTCAATAACTGTTGGTAACCATCTGGTTGGTCGTCCAGTTGCAAATACAACTTTTATACCAGCGGCAGTTGCTCGCTGAATAGTCTCGCGAGTAAAGTCACTAACTGAATGATCAGGGCGAAGCAATGTGCCATCTAAATCGGTTGCAAACAATTTAATTGTCATATGCGCTTTGCAACAGGAGTTAGCACTTCCATTCCAAGATGTGGAATTAAGGCTTTAGGAACTTTAACTGAACCATCAGCCTGTTGATGATTTTCTAGCAGCGCCACAATTGTTCTAGTAGATGCCATTAAAGTGCCATTAAGTGTTGAAACGTACTCTGCACCTTCTGATACTTTAGAGCGAATTCGCAAGCGCCGTGATTGAAATGTTGTGCAATTACTTGTAGAAGTAACCTCACGATAGGCTGACTGTGATGGTATCCAAGCTTCACAATCAAACTTGCGAATCGCGCTCATTCCCAAATCACCCGTTGCGATATCAAGCACTCGAAATGGCAGTTCTAAAGCAGTTAAAAATTCTTTCTCGAATTCTAAAAAATTAGCATGCTCAGCTGCCGCATCTTTTGGATCACAAAAAGCAAACAATTCAACTTTATCAAACCAATGCACACGAATAATTCCCTTAGTGTCCTTGCCATGTGATCCAGCTTCACGCCTAAAACATGGTGAAAATCCAGCATACCGAAGTGGCAAATCTCTACCATCTAAAATTTCATCCATATGAAATGCCGCTAGTGGCACTTCAGATGTGCCAACCAAATACAAATCATCTGCCGGCAAGTGATAAACATCAACTGCAGCTTGTCCTAAAAATCCAGTGCCTTCCATGGCCTGTGGTCGAACCAGAGCTGGCGGAATAACAGCAGTAAAGCCCCATTTAGTTGCAAAATCCATAGCCATTCGAACCAACGCAAGTTCCAACAGCGCGCCAACACCAGTTAGATAATAAAACCGAGAGCCTGACACTTTGGCACCACGCTCAATATCTATCGCTCCAAGTAATTCACCTAGCTCAATATGATCTTTTGGTTCAAAACCGGCAGCTTTAAAGTCGCGCGGAGTTCCAATGGTCTCAATAATTTTAAAATCATCTTCCCCACCGACTGGGGCATCGGCATCAACAATATTGGCAAAACCACCCATGATTTTATTAGCTGCAGCCTCAGCAGCATCTCGATCTACTGCTAGCTGAGTTAGTTCATCAGCTAGCGCTGTAGCTTTTTGCATCAACTGAGCTAATTCATCCTGCACAGCGCTATCGCCGCCTTTAAGTTTTCCTTGCAGCGGACCAATTGCTTTACTTAAATTTTTCTGCTCAGCTCGAATCAAGTCATATTTGGTGTTCAAGCTGCGCCAATTACTATCGGCAGCATGCCAAGCATCAACTAAACCCTCATCAGCGCCGCGGGCACGCTGCGAAGCCTTAACAAGCTCTGGGGTCTCACGCAGTAATTTGGGATCAAGCATTGGGTAAGACTACTTTGTCCAGATATCAATATTGCTGCCATATTCATATCTAGCGCAAACCAAGCTAGAGGTTTGGCGCCTTGAGATTGGCAGCGCAGTAGGATTTTATGGTTGATAGGAGAAAATCCTGTCCAGCCAATCAAGATGCAGGAGTAAAATGGGACAGCATGGATTAGTTCGACGACCAGCGTCAGTAATGCGTTGGGAAGGTGGAATTAAATCTGATTGGCAGTTTGTAGTTGGAAATCTGCTAATTCTTAGCTCACTTGCTGCAGGTGTGGTGCTGTTAATTACTGCTGGCATCGGCACTGACAGCGTTGATCTAGAGAGCGTGGTTGCAGGTGTGGCTTGCATTATTGCATCACAGGTGCTCGCTGCAACCATTGTGCTTTCGGCTAATAAAGTTGTAATTGATGGTGATTACATCGCCTGGCAGCCAAGATTGCATCGACGAGCGCTGCGCAAATATCGCTGGCACCAGATTAAAGATGTGCAGCTATATAACGCTAAAGGCTGGATCTGGGGTTGGGGTTTTCGGTATAACCCAAAAATTGGTTGGGGTCATATTGTTAAAAGTGGTCCGGCAATTCGGATTATTAAAAATAATGGCCGTTCATTTGTGATCACCGTAGTAGATGCCCAAACCGCGGTTGAAACTGCGCAGAATTATTTAGCCGGTAAGACTAATTAAATTCTTTAGCAACTAACTCGGCAATCTGCGCAGTATTAAGTGCGGCACCTTTGCGTAAGTTATCTCCACAAACAAAAAATGTTAGTGTATTTGGATCGTCCAAACTTGCTCTAATTCGACCAACCCAGGTTGGATCAGTTCCAACTACATCTGCTGGAGTTGGAAACTGCAAATTTTCTGGATCATCAACAACAACTATGCCTTCACTATTTCGTAATGACTCACGTGCAGCATTAACGTCAACTGGATTATCAAATCTAGCAACCACAGTTAGGCTGTGAGTTGTTATAACTGGCACTCGAACACAAGTTGCAGTTACTTTCAAATCAGCAATACCTAAAATTTTTCGTGATTCATTTCTTACTTTCAATTCTTCAGACGTGTAGCCATCATTTTTTAAGCTACCAGCCCATGGCACCACATTTAAGGCAAGCGGAGCAGGGAATGGACCAAGATCCGTAATCACTTCCCGAGAATCACCAGGCTTGCTACCAACTTGGGTACCAGCAACAAGTTTGATTTGATCTTGCAAAGCATCAATTCCAGCTTGTCCAGCTCCTGATGCTGCTTGGTATGAAGAAACAATTAATTCAGCAACACCATATTTGCGGTGCAGCGCACCAACTACCACAATCATCGAAAGGGTAGTGCAGTTTGGATTACTAATAATTCCTTTTGGTCGAAGTTTGGCATCTTCAGCATTCACTTCTGGCACTACCAGTGGAACCTCTGGATCCATTCGAAAAGCGCCAGAGTTATCAACTGCAATAGCTCCTCTAACTGCTGCAATTGGCGCCCATTGTGCTGAGATTTCATCTGGCACATCAAATAGCGCAACATCAACACCATCAAAAACTTCGGGTGCTATTGCCTGCACAGTTACCTCTTCGCCGCGCACCATTAACTTTTTACCAGCGCTGCGAGCTGATGCAATTAATCTAATCTCTCCCCAAACATCTTCGCGTTCAGTTAACAACTCAAGCATCACGGTGCCAACAGCACCGGTTGCACCAACAACAGCAAGGGTAGGCTTTTTTGACATTATCTTCCCGTTCCAGCATAAACAACTGCTTCGCCATCTGCATCTAAACCAAATGCGGTATGAACTTCCTGCACTGCTTTATCAGTATCACTTGCACGAATTACAACTGAAATTCGAATTTCTGAAGTTGAGATTGCTTCAATGTTTACATTCGCACTTGCCAAAGCTCGGAAGAATGCTGCTGAAACTCCAGGATGTGAACGCATGCCTGCACCAATTAGCGAAACTTTGGCAATTTCTTCATCAAACTCAACTCGCTCAAATGCAATTAATGGCTTAAGTGATTCGATTGTTTTAACCGCTAATTCTCTATCTGTTTTAGGACATGTGAAAGTAATATCTGTTGAAGCTGTAGCGGCAGTTGTTACATTCTGCACAATCATGTCAATGTTTATATGTGCAGATGCAATTGCCTCAAAGATGGTAGCCGCGTTACCAGGCTTATCTGGAACACCAACAATTGTGATCTTGGCTTCGGACAGATCGTGCGCCACACCTGAAATAATTGGCTGTTCCACTTTTCGCTCCTTGATTGCAGTTTGCGATAAAACCCAGGTTCCCTCTTGATTTGAAAATGATGATCTAACGTGAATTGGTAAATCAAATCTGCGTGCGTATTCAACGCAGCGCAGATGTAAAACTTTAGCTCCCATTGCAGCAAGCTCCATCATTTCTTCATAAGTAATAAATGGCACATGAGCAGCTTTTGGAACTCTTCTTGGATCTGCGCTAAAAATTCCATCAACATCTGTGTAGATCTCACAGGCATCGGCATTAAGCGCAGCAGCAAGTGCGACTGCTGTGGTATCTGATCCACCACGACCCAGCGTGGTGATGTCTTTGGTGTCTTGCGCTACACCTTGAAAGCCAGCAACGATTGGAATTGCGCCATCATTTAGCGCAGTTTGAATTCGGCCAGGAGTAACATCAATGATTCGAGCTCTACCGTGCACTGAGTCAGTGATAACGCCAGCTTGACTTCCGGTGTAAGACCTCGCCTCAACTCCAAGATCTGAGATCGCCATTGCTAGCACCGCCATGCTGATTCGCTCACCAGCAGTGAGCAACATATCAAGCTCACGTCCTGGGGGATTAGGACTTACCTGTTCAGCTAAATCAATCAACTCATCAGTGGTATCTCCCATAGCTGAAACCACAACAACTACTTGAGTGCCAGAGTTATGAGTGTCAACAATGCGTTTTGCCACGCGCTTAATGGCCTCGGCATCAGCAACTGATGAGCCGCCATATTTCTGCACAATTAGTGGCACACATTTCCTCAATTAGATCTGAGGCGTAAGTGTAACAATTGGCAAATTACTGAACTTGTCGTCTGCCTTCAAAAGCGCGACCCAGCGTTACCTCATCGGCATATTCCAGATCCCCACCAACGGGTAATCCGCTGGCCAGCCTTGAGACCGTTATCCCTAGCGGCACCAATAATCGAGTCAGATAGGTAGCAGTGGCTTCACCTTCTAAATTGGGATCTGTAGCCACAATTACTTCCATCACGCTGCCATCGGCCAGCCTAGTTAACAGCTCTTTAATGCGCAGGTCATCTGGGCCAATACCATCAATGGGTGAGATCGCACCACCAAGGATGTGATAGCGACCTTTGAATTCGCGAGTTTTTTCAATTGCAATTACATCTTTGCTTTCTTCAACAACGCAAATAGTTTTTAGATCGCGCCTGGTATCAAGACAGATACGACATTGTTCTGCTTCACTTAAATTAAAACAAGTATTGCAAAATCTTACTTTTGCTTTAGCTTCTAATATGCTATTTGCCAATTCGGATACATCTTCTCGATCAGCTTCTAAAATCCAAAATGCAATTCGTTGCGCACTTTTTGGACCAACGCCTGGCATACGACCTAATTTTTCAATTAGGTTGCCAATTACACCCTCATACATCTTTATCCGTTATTGGTTTTGCACCAAGCTGTGCTTGCAGTAATTTCATGGTGTCAACTTCAGCTACTACTTCATCATCAATGGTTGCACCTTGATCAACTTTTTGCTCCTGCCGCCCAAGGGATGGATTAGTAGCAGATAGTAGTGAAATTTCACCATCAGATTTTGTCACTTCATTTATTGCCCGACGCAATTTAGTTTCATGATCTGAGCCTTGCGCAAACTCCAAAACCTTTAAATCTGCAATTGCAATGGCAATTATTCCATCTTCAACTGATAAAACTTCTGATTCATGAAATGTAGTCCACGCAACTCTGGAAGTTAACTTTAAGGTTTCCATTACTGCAGGCCATAGTGCTTTTAATTTTGCTAATTCTGCTGTTGGCAAATCAGCTTCTGGTTCTGGTTGAGTTTTGGCATCGTAGCGACGTGCTGCAACGGGAATAGTTACTTTTTTAGTTTCAGTCTTTGAACTTGATTTAATTGTTGAAATTTTCGGTGGCGCACCAGTTGGTTTTGCTGCTTCCGCTACAGGTGCAGGTGCTGGCGGATTTTGAGCAGCGGCTACAGGTGTAGCTGTAGCCGTTGTGGTAACACCATTTTTCTCCAGCAGCGCTAAGCGATGTTCAATGCCAGCTATACCTTCACTTGATGCAGCTAGCAGCAATCGGGCGGCTAACAGCTCAAGTTGCAGCCGCGGCGCTGTGGCGCCGCGCAATTGCGCAATTCCGCTAGTTAATAAATCAGCAGCTCGAGATAGTCGAGCAGCACCAATTTGCTTGGCTTGAGCTGTCATATTTGCTAACTCTTCAGCTGTAACGGCTAATAGTGGTTTAGCAGCTTCACTTGCAACTTCAATTAATAATAAATCTCGAACGCGTTGTAATAAATCTGAAGCAAATCTGCGTGGCTCATATCCAGCATCTATTACTTGATCAATTACTTTAAATAATTCGTTTCCAGAATTATTCACCACCGCATCAACAGCTGCGTTAACCAGATGTCGCGGTGTAAGTCCCAGCACGCTGCCAACTTCATCAACAGTTAAACCAGTTTTGCTAGCTCCTGCAATTGCTTGGCCTAATAAACTCAAACCATCCCGAACTGAGCCTGCTGCTGCTTCAGCTAATAATAAAACTGCAGCTGGTTCAGTTTTAATGTTCTCTTGTTTGCAAATTTCAGCTAAGTGAGTTGCAATTGTTTTTGTTGAAACTAGACGAAAATTAAATTGATGCGTACGTGAACGAAGCGTGCTTGGCATTTTATCTGGCTCTGTGGTTGCAAAAATAAATTTTAAATGAGCAGGTGGTTCTTCGACCATTTTCAAAAATGCATCAATAGCTTTAGGGGATAGCTGGTGTGCTTCGTCAATAATCATGAATCGAAATCTAGATTCAGCTGGAATATAAACTGCGTTATCTCGCAGCGCCCTAACATCATCAACGCTGCTGTGACTTGCGGCATCCAACTCTTCAACATCTAAATTGCCAATACCATTTGGTGCAAGCGCAACACATGAATTACAAACCCCACATGGAGTTGCAGTTGGGCCCTGCTGGCAGTTCAGAGATCTTGCGAGAATTCGGGCGGTAGAAGTTTTACCGCAGCCACGAGGTCCTGTAAATAAATACGCATGATGAATTCGATCATTTTCAATAGCTCGAGTGAGCGCAGTAACCACATGGTCTTGCCCGATAACTTCACTTAGCTGGGCTGGCCGATAGGTTCGATATAACGCAATGCTCACTGCGCCACAGTAGCGGTTACCACCAACGGGCTGAAGTTAAAGTGGCGGAGGATGCGGGATTTGAACCCGCGAGGGGTTGCCCCCAACTCGCTTTCCAAGCGAGCGCCATAGGCCACTAGGCGAATCCTCCGTCGCGAAGGGTACTTAACCCGCTCGCTACCCTTACCCCTGATCCCCCGTGCGGCATATTCGTGATCAATCCCCCAGGGTCGAAAGGCAGCAAGGGTCGTTGCGCTCTTATGGGTGTGCGGGGGATCACTTTAAAACTGGCTCGCCAAGCAATCTGCCAATTGGCTTAGCTCGAACAACTAAGTGATAACTCGCAGTTGTTGCCACAACAGTAAAAATTAATACCAAAGCAAATCTTGCTAATAAGCTCAATTGGAAATTATCAAGCAGCGCCAGCGCTAATAACACAATTGGTAAATGCACGATATAAATCCAGTAACTGCTCTGAGCGAAATAACTAACAATTGCGCTATGTGAAGTTATTAATCGCATTGCTAATCCAAGAAATGCCAAACTTAATGAAATTGCAGCTCCAAAATAAACTAGGCGATAATCAAAATCTAGCTGCTCACTAGTTGCCAGATGTCCAAAATATCCAATCAAACCAACTACCAAAAATAAATACCAAAATTGGGTGAAATTTGAGATTAATGTTGAGTTATAAAAACAAAGCCAACCAAAACCAAAGAAAATTAAATAAAAACCCAGCATGTAGATATCAGGTGTGATTTGTGATGCAATTTTAATAGCGCCATCTTCATCTAATGTATTTGGAATGATAGCTAGGCCTAAAACAAGTAATGCAAAAAATATCAGTTGTATAAGTTTTGATTTTAGTAATTTAATTTCTTTAGTAAAAATAGGCTTAATAGATTTAGCAATAACAATCATAAAAAAATTTAAATAAATTAAATAACTTAAAAACCATAAGTGGTAAAATTCAGCATACTCTTGAGCTACTGGCTGCACTGATCCATTTTTTTGAAATTCAAAAACTAACTGAAACATCAGCGTGACAACTGGCCAAAAAATCAACAGCGGCAACAAAATTCGCTTCAATCGATTTGATATCAGCCCAGCTGCACCATATTTTTCAAACAGCACTGCTGCAAAAAAGCCAGAGATAAGAAAAAAAGCTGGCATTCGAAAAGTATGAATGAAATCGTAAATTAGATATAAAACTTGCTCCTGGGCAGCATTGTCTATGGGGGCATAGGTTGTAGTAAAGATGGCGCTATGTAGCACTAACCCAAGTAGCATCATCGCGGCGCGATAAGCATCTAGTGCGGGAATTCGTAACGTACTGATACTCGCTATTGTACGTCGCGGTGGCGTGTCCGAGCGGCCAAAGGTACGCGCCTCGAAAGCGCGTGAGGGCGAAAGTTCTCCGAGGGTTCAAATCCCTCCGCCACCGCCATTAGCGTTTTGTGTCAAAAAAATTATCAAGTAAAACTGTGGCTTGGGTTGCTCGCACATTTGCAACAACTTCAGCTCGATGCGGCAATCGACCATCTCGCATCACATCAAACATGCTGCCAGCGGCACCATAATCTTTATTGTCAGCTCCAAAAATTAACCGAGCAATTCGAGCTTGCATGGCAGCGCCCGCACACATCGGACACGGCTCTAGCGTTACAACTAAAGTGCAGTTATCTAATCGGGCAGATTGCAGTTTTTCACAGGCTGCTCGAATAACTTCAATTTCAGCGTGCGCTGTTGGATCAAATTTGGCTTCTTTCCAATTGCCAGATTCAGCCAGCACCTCACCTGTTTCGCTTAGCAGCAGCGCCCCAACGGGTATCTCCCCACGCAAACCAGCAGCAGCTGCCAGCTCTAAAGCCCGCTGCATTGCCAAATCATCCGCTGGTCGAACCTGCATAGACCCAAGTCTGGCATCTATTGTGTGCATATGAAAACTCTGGTCGTAGAACACCCGCTGATTGCTGCGAAAGTAACTGAGCTTCGAGACAAGCAAACCCCAATGCCAAGATTTCAGCAGCTAGCAACTGAACTAGTTGGGCTGCTAGCTTTTGAAGCAACTAAAGAGTTAGATGTTGAAAAAGTTGAAGTAATAACACCAGTATCACCAACAATGGGAGTGAAGTTAACTGAACCGCTGCCGTTATTAGTTCCAATTCTTCGAGCGGGTTTGGGGATGTTAAGCGGAATGCAACAAGTTATTCCAAACGCTGAAGTTGGATTTTTAGGCGTGGTAAGAAATGAAGAAACGCTGCTGCCGGCAATTTATGCTGATCGAATGCCAGCGCGATTAGATAATCGAACCGTAATTGTGTTAGACCCGATGCTTGCAACTGGCGGCAGCTTGATTGCTGCAATTGAAATTATGTTAGCGCGTGGCGCTAAAAAAGTTATTGCGATCACTTTAATTTCAGCTCCTGAAGGCGTTGAAGCAGTTGGTAAAAAGTTTGCAAATCAAAACGTCACAGTTGTGACCAGCGCGCTTGATGAAAAACTAAATGAACACGGATACATCGTGCCAGGCTTAGGTGATGCTGGTGACCGACTATTTGGAGCGTGCTAAATGACCAAGCTACATGAAATTGCATCACATGGTGTTTCGGTTTGGTTAGATGATTTATCACGTAATCGAATTCAATCTGGTGATCTAGCTAACCTGCGCGATCAAGGCGTGCTTGGTGTTACCACCAATCCTGCAATTTTCAAAGCTGCAATCACCGCTGGTGCTGCTGGAATTTATGGTGCAGATTTAAATCGATTAAAAGCAGATGGCGCAACAGTTGAAGAAATTGTGCGTGAACTTACCGTTGCAGACGTGCAGGCAGCTTGTGATGTGTTTAGTCAAACATATATAGAAACTGGTAATGATGGCTGTGTGAGTATTGAAGTTGATCCTCGCTTGGCCTTTGATGGTGATAACACCCTAAAACAAGCAGTAGAGCTTTATAAATATGTTAATCGTGCCAATGTCATGATAAAAATTCCAGCAACCAAAGAATCAATTCCAGCAATTACTGGCGCAATTGCACGCGGTATCAGCGTTAATGTGACTTTAATCTTTTCAATTGAGCGATACGCTGAAGTTATTCAAGCTTGGCTGGCGGGATTAGAGCAAGCAAAAGAAAATGGGCATGATTTAACAACTATTAATTCAGTTGCATCATTTTTCGTTTCAAGAGTTGATACTGCAATTGACCCAATGCTAGATGAAGTAGGAACGCCAGCTGCGCTTGCGCTGCGCGGGAAAGCGGCTGTTGCTAATGCAGTTTTAGCCTATGAATTATTCGAACAGCTAAAAGCAGATGTGCGCTGGAAGCTACTTGCAGCAAGTGGTGCTCGAATCCAGCGACCACTATGGGCATCAACTGGCGTTAAGAACCCAAATTACGACCCGCTGCTTTATGTTTCAAGTTTAGTTGCGCCAGATACCGTAAACACAATGCCGCAGCCAACTATGAACGCACTGCTGGAGACAACTAGTGATTTTAAATTTGACCTTGATTATCAAAGCGCAGCTGACACCATAGCTGCGTTAAGCAGTCATGGTGTCAGCTTTGCTCAAGTGCTTGCTAACTTAGAAAGCGCTGGCGTCAAACAATTTGTCGATGCCTGGGGCGACTTACTAACTACTGTGGAGCAGGCTTAAACCTCAATACCTTCAGTAGATTCTTCACGCATTGCCCATGGTGATCCGTACTCGTTAATTTTTTCTAAAAACGGTACTGGATCAAACCATTCTGGACCATTTACGCCTTCTGGTTTCCAAATTCCAGCATGGATTAACTCCATCGCCACAACTGGGTTTAACGCAGTTTGCCAAACTACAGCTTGATCACCGTACTCTTTCATGGTCCATTCATTATCAACTACGTGATAAATATAAGTAGCTTTTGGTTTTCCTGCTTTATCTAATCCGCGAACTAGCGCTCCCGCACAAGTTTTACCTTTCATGCGTTCACCTAAAGTTGCAGGATCAGGTAGTGATGCGGCAAGTAGATCACGAGGTGAAACTGCAACACCTTTAACATCCACACGGTCAGTTCGATCTAAACCTAACTTATGGATAGTTTCTAAAATGTCAATAAACTCTTCACCAAGCCCATACTTGAAAGTTACTTTTTTAGCGTCAACTTTTCTAGGTATGAGCAGCACTTCTTCGTGTTCTACGTTGACACATTCAACGGGGCCGATACCTTCGGGAAAATCGAAAATTTCGGGCTCGCTGAATGGTTCAGTTGTATACCAACCAACACCATCCTCCCAGATAACAGGAGGGTTTAAACATTCTTCAATGGTTGTCCAAATACTGAAAGACGGCGCGAACTCATATCCTTCAACAGTTAGATTTGAACCATCAAGTATTTTGACTTCATCAATTCGACTAAATAAATGATCTGATGCATATTTTGCAAACACATCACTTAGTCCAGGCTCAACTCCCATTCCAACGACCGCATATAAATCGCGTTCGATCCAATTCCAATCGTGAGCAAACTGTTCATCACCTAGTTTGACTCCGCATTCGGTGTATGGATATTCCGGATGGGGACGAGATAAAGACATTGCCATATCCATGTAGTTGGCACCTTCAACTTCACATGCCCGGAAAATGGACATCACAAAGCGAGGGTCAACTGCATTGACCACAATGTCTGGCTTAACTTTTCGGATCAGTTCACGTAGCTGTTCTACGTCCCCTGCATCCACTTTGGCAGCTATAAATCGGTTGTCCTCAACACGAGCGGCTGCCTCTTCGGCACGTCTTAATTCATGGTCGGCAATGACCATTTCGGTAATAAAATCACGACGCGAAGCAATGTTCGCTATTGCTTTTCCGACTCCGCCCGCTCCAATTACGAGGGCTCTCACGGATTTTCACCCCTTACGGTTAGGGACAAGATAGCCCAGAAACCGTTTTTGAGCCACCCCCACCCCCTAACCGAGCTCACAAATTTATGAATATTCGGGCATAACGAGCAGCATATTTAGCAGGATTTGATTCACAGAATTGATTTGGAAAGACAAAACCCCGCCTCATAGAGACGGGGTTTTGCAGTAACGCTAAGACTAGATCGCGTTGACGTTTGAGGCCTGTGGGCCCTTATCGCCTTGGGTGATCTCGAACTCAACGCGCTGATTTTCCTGAAGTGAACGGTAGCCGCTTCCTTCAATCGAGCGGTAATGAACGAATACATCAGCACCACCATCATCAGGTGTGATGAAGCCGAAGCCTTTTTCATTATTAAACCACTTCACGGTTCCAACGGTCATGCGTATTTCCTTTATCTGTAACGGGTGAAGCACCCGTTAAGTGAAACACGCAACGGGTACCGCAGCATCAGAGTTACTAATGCATCGCTGAGCATACGCGATCTGTATTGGGGACCTCGGCGGGTATCCAGATTGGGGGATAACAGCGGGGGGCATGGGCTAGGTAGCGGCAATTTACGCAGAAATCGCTTGGCTGCTAAAAAACAAATGCCAACTTGGATCTGGGCTAGCTGCAGCCCTTAGCCCCGCGAGACTTGATCAATTTGCTCCAGCAGATCGGCATGCAACAGCGAGAAATCTTTAATCTGGTGAATTGGTGCGATATCTCCTGCTAATGCTTGGCCAATATGTTCTAGTGCATGCTGCCAGGTAGTTTTTTCACCAGCAGGAATTTTGCGGGTGCTGCCGTTTTGTCGCACTAATACATAATCAGTTACAGCTGGACTAAATGGTTCTTCATAAACTACTGATCCGTTTTCATATTCAATGACTAATGATTTATCTCGAACTTTTTTGCCGCTCCAGTGCATATGAAATGTAGCACCAGTTGGATATTCAAAAAATGCATTACCTTCTAAATTTGCACCATACTCATTTAGTACCGCTTCAGCCTTAACTAATTTTGGTGTTTGATTCATAATTAGTTGCGCAGCTCGTAGCGAATATGTTCCAACATCTTGCAATGCACCACCACCAAGTGTGGGATCTTTTCGAAAATCATCAGGCTTTTCAGCTGTGTAAACATGATGGCTGTAAATATGTTTAATTGCACCAAGCTCAGTTGTTAACGCGGCAGCAATCTGAGTTTGTGGATGAAATGCAAAAACTAACGCCTCCCAAGCTAAATGATCTGCTGGCGCCTTAGCTAAAAAGTTTGCAACGGCAGCTTTAGTTGTGGCAAATGGTTTTTCTACTAAAACTGCTTTCCCAGCAGCTACAGCTGCAAGCGCTAAATCTGCATGAAATATCGGTGGCTGCGCAATATAAATTGCATCAATATTTTCGCTATTAATTAATTCGTCATAGCTACCAAAAGTAGCTGCGATGTTGTGCTCTGCTGCATATGCCTTAGCTTTTGCCAAACTACTAGCACCAATTGCCACAATCTGGTTTGGTGGTGTAAGTCTTAGATTTGGGATAAACGCATTAGCTGCAATTCTCGAAGCCCCAATAATTCCCCATCTAATGGTCACACTAACTCCAGTCCAATAGTTTCTAGAAGCTAAGAATTACTAGAACTTTATAGCTGACCGTTCTCCATTTTTCGCAGCAACGCGATTCTTTCCTCGATTGGGGGATGGGTGGCAAACAGTTTTGCAGTAGATCTGGCATCTAACGGGGACTCAATCCAGACATGTGCAACGGCAGTTGATTTTTGATTAACCACAGTTGAATCTTCAGCGAGCGTCTCAAGCGCTCTTCGTAATCCAGCTGGGTTTCTGGTGTAAGCAATTGCGGTGGCATCAGCTAGCGCTTCACGACGACGTGAGATTGCGCTACGCAGCAAAGTTGCTGCAATAGGTGCCAAGATCAGCGCGACCAGTGCTGCTACCAGGGCTAGCGGATTTGAACCGCTGTTGCGTTGGCGATTTCCACCAAACCACATCATGCGAATTAATAAATCACTCATCAGCGCCAGCGCTCCAGCTGTGGTTGCAGCTACAGCTGAAACTAAAGTGTCGCGATTTGCAACGTGTGCAAGTTCATGAGCTACCACGCCTTGAATTTGTTCACGATCCATCTTTTCAAGCAGGCCGGTTGTAAATGCAATAACCCCATGCTCTGGGTTTCGACCTGTTGCAAATGCATTTGGTGCGGCATCACTAACGATTGCAACTTTTGGCATTGGCAAGCCAGATGCAATAACAATTTCTTGCACCAAGTTATAAAGCTGTGGGTGATCTTCTTCGGTAATTACTTTGGCACCAGTCATGGTTAGCACTATCTTGTCTGAGGCCCAATAGCTTCCCCAAACTGATACCAACGCAATAACTACGGCAATTGGAACAATAGAGAAGCCAACTTGACCAAAGTAAAGACCAACTGCATAAACCACAAAAGCCACCAGCGAAAACATACTGCCTAGCAGCATCCAGGTTTTGCGCTGATTAACAGACTGCTGCGCTCTAAATGATGCCACAGTTATTAGAAGTTGACTTTAGGAACTTGACGATTTTGTGGATCCTCAATTTCATAAAACTCACGTTCGCCAACTTTCGCAATTCCCTTAAAGAAGGTTCCTGGAATTGTTACAACCGTCTGATTCAATATTCGAACCGTGTCGTTATAGAACTGTCTGGCAAATGAAACCTTGTTCTCAGTTGCAGCAAGTTCTTCTTGAAGCTGAGCGAAATTGGCAGACGCTTTTAGATCTGGATACGCTTCAGAAACTGCAAGTAAGCCACGCAGCGCTTGAGTTAGCATGCCATCAGCTGCTGAAACATCTTGAACGCCTTGGGCTGCCGTGGCACGAGCTCGAGCCTGCACAACATTCTCTAATGCCTCTTTTTCGTGGGCGGCATAACCTTTAACGGTCTCTACCAAGTTTGGAATTAGGTCAGCACGACGCTGCAGTTGAACCTCTATTTGGGCAAAGCCCTCATCGACTGCGACATTCATGCGTAGTAATTTGTTGTATTGGGCGATTAACCAACCCAGAATTACAACGGCAATAACGATTGCAATAACAGTTGAAGTGCTCATGGCATAGATATTAGCGAATTTTGCTGTTAACTGCGATATGACTTAGGCAATAAGGGTTTGGTATTGCGCTGCTGTGAGCAGATCACCAACAGCTTCAATTTCAATTTTGAACAACCAGCCAGAACCATATGGATCTAGGTTAATCAAAGCTGGATTATCAATAGCTGCCTGGTTGATCTCAGTAATCTTGCCAGCAGCAGGGGCGTAAAGGTCGCTGAGTGACTTAGTAGATTCAAGCTCACCACAAACTGCTCCTGCAGCAATCAAACTGCCAACATCAGGCAGCTTTACAAACACCACATCACCCAGGGCGTCTGCTGCATAAAGGGTGATGCCAACGGTGGCAGTGCCAGCTGTTTTATCTAACCATTCATGTTCCGCAGTGAAATTAAGATTTGCTGGAACTGACATCAGCTTTCCCTTCTATAAAATGGCAATGAAACCACTTTCGCAGCTTCTAACGTACCTCGAATATCAACCGAAATATTAGCGGTGGCCTGATCAACTGCCGCATCTAGATATGCCATCGCAATTGATTTTCCAAGCGTTGGCGAAAAAGCACCACTTGTTACTTGGCCAACCACAACTCCAGCTTGATCAACTAAATTAAATCCAGCTCGAGCAATTCGACGAGTTTCAAGCTCTATGCCAACTAGTCGGCGATCAATTTTTGAACTTAACTCAACTAATGCCTGTTTGCCGATGAAATCTGATTTATCTAACGCCACAATGCGGGCCAACCCAGCATGAATGGGTGTGATCTCTAAATTTAACTCATGTCCATAAAGCGGCATCCCTGCTTCAAGTCGCAGCGTATCGCGAGCAGCTAACCCAATTGGTGCAATTCCCGCTTTAATAAATAAATCCCAGATCTGCGCCACATGATCGATGCTGACAAAAATCTCAAAACCATCTTCACCGGTGTAGCCGGTGCGAGCCAACAAAACTGCGACACCATCGAGCTCAACTTCAACACATGAATAATTTTTAAGAGCAGAAATTGTCTCTGCTGAAACCCATTTCAATAAATGAGTTGCAGCTTCAGGGCCTTGAATGGCAACCAGTGCAGTATCAAGTGAGCGATCCATGATTGTGACATCAAAGTTGTCAGCGCGCTTGATTAATTCTGCTGCGACAGTATTGGCATTTGATGCATTTGCCACAATCATAAAATCAGTTTCAGCAAGTCGATAAACAACTAAATCATCAATTGCACCACCAGATTCATCACAAATCATGGTGTATTTAGCGCGACCTATTTTAACTTTGGCAATATCGCTTACTAATGCTTGATTTAAAAATTCAATTGCATCATTACCAAAAACATAAATCTCACCCATATGGCTTAAGTCAAAAAGTCCAACATCACGTCTAACTGTGCAGTGCTCGCTGGTTTCAGAACCATATTTGAGCGGCATCTGCCAACCAGCAAAATCTGTTAGCTGTGCGTTTAAATCAACGTGTTGCTGGTGAAGCGGAGTTTCCATCTAATTTACCGCAAATGCTTCAGGGGGCGGACATGAGCAAACTAAATTGCGATCTCCATATGCAGCATCAATGCGCTGCACCGGAACCCAATATTTAGCCGTTACAGTTCCGGCTGGAAAAACTGCAACTTCTCGTGAGTATGGATGATTCCATTCCCCAACAATGTTTAGCACAGTATGTGGAGCATTTGTTAGCGGGTTATCTTCACTGCTCCAAGTTCCTTTTGCTACTTGGTCAATCTCAGCTTTAATCATGATCATGGCGGTGATAAAGCGCTCCATCTCAGCTAAGTCTTCAGATTCAGTTGGCTCAATCATCATGGTGCCAGCAACTGGAAATGAAACTGTTGGAGCATGAAAGCCATAATCCATTAAACGCTTTGCGACATCATCAACTGTAATTCCAGTTTGCTTAGTTATTTCACGCAGATCAATAATGCATTCATGGGCAATTAAATTGTTTTGGCCGGTATATAAAACTGGGAAATACGGATTTAGTCTTTTTGCGATGTAGTTTGCAGATAAAATTGCAACTGAGGTTGCGCGTAGCAAACCTTGCGCGCCCATCATTTTGATATAAGACCATGAGATTGGCAAAATTGCAGCTGAGCCAAATGGTGCAGCGCTAATTGGCCCAACTCCAGTTGCAGGACCGGCTTGCTCAATCAATGGATGGTTTGGCAAAAATGCAGCGAGATGAGATTTAACTGCAACAGGTCCAACTCCTGGACCGCCACCACCGTGGGGAATGCAAAAAGTTTTATGAAGATTTAAATGGCTAACGTCAGCGCCAAATTTACCTGGCTTAGCAACACCAACTAACGCATTTAAATTTGCACCATCAACATATACCTGACCGCCAGCATCATGAATTTTTCCGCAAATTTCAGCAATTGCGCTTTCAAATACGCCATGAGTTGATGGATAAGTAACCATCAGCGCAGCTAATGAATCTTTATACTGCTCAATTTTTGCGCTCAGATCAGCTAAGTCAACATTTCCCTGCTCATCGCAGCTGATAACAACAACTTTCATACCAGCCATAACCGCACTTGCGGCATTTGTGCCATGCGCTGATGAGGGAATTAGGCAGATATCGCGAGCAACTTCGCCTTTGCTTTCTAAGTACTTTTTAATTGCTAACAAGCCGGCAAATTCTCCCTGACTGCCAGCATTTGGCTGCAGTGATACTGCGTCATACCCAGTTATCTCAACCAACCATTTTTCAAGTTCGCGAATTAATGCATAAGTGCCATCAGCTTGTGCAATTGGCACAAAGGGATGCAAATCTGCAAACTGCGGCCAAGTAACAGCTTGCATTTCGGTTGCTGCGTTTAGTTTCATAGTGCAACTACCAAGTGGAATCATGCCACGATCTAGTGCGTAATCTTTATCTGATAAAGATTTAATATAACGCAGCATCGCAGTTTCATTTTGATACTTGTTAAATACTTGGTGAGTTAAAAATTCACTGCTGCGAGCAACTGAAGTTGGGATTCGATTATCAAGCTTTAACCAAAGTTGCTCAAGATCAATTTTGGATTGGCTATATGTTTGCAATAACAGTTCAATTGTTTGTAACTCAACAGTCTCATCAATTGAGATACCAATTGTATTTTTATCGAGCTGCAATACATTGATATTTTTTTCAGCTAGTTTTGCTACCCAGCCATCTGCATTATTGGTTTTAATTCGTAGTGTGTCAAAAAAACTACTATGCACAACCTGCGCACCAAGCTCGGTAAGGCCGGTAGCTAGCAGTGATGTGTATTGATTTATTCGCTGTGCAATATCTCGCAAGCCATTTGGTCCATGATAAACCGCATACATGCTTGCCATTACTGCTAAAAGAACTTGAGCAGTACAAATATTAGATGTTGCTCGTTCGCGACGAATATGTTGTTCACGAGTTTGCAGCGCCAATCGATAAGCTGGTTTGCCAGCAACATCAACGGAAACCCCAACTAATCTGCCTGGCAGTGAGCGCTCTAATCCGCTTTTCACAGCCATAAATCCAGCATGTGGTCCGCCGTATCCCATCGCAACACCAAATCGCTGCGCTGAGCCAACGGCAATATCGGCATCAAATTCACCAGGGGATTTCAATAGTGTTAAAGCCATTAGATCTGTTACAACTGCAACTAGCGCACCTTGCTGATGCGCTGCAGTGACAAGTGATGTTAAATCATAAATATTTCCACTTGATGCAGGATATGAAATTAATAAACCAAAATATTTGTCAGTTATTGGCTTGCTTAAGTCTGCAATTTGAATTTCGATTCCAAGTGGATTTGCTCTAGTTCGAATTACTTCAATTGTTTGTGGATGAGTATCAGCATCAATAATAAATAAATTTGAATCTGATTTAGCGTTTCGCATTGCTAGCGTCATGGCTTCTGCAGCAGCGGTTGATTCATCAAGCATGCTGGCATTGGCAATTGGTAGCCCAGTTAGATCTTGCACAACAGTTTGAAAATTAATAAGTGCTTCTAATCGGCCTTGAGAAATTTCAGGTTGATACGGTGTATATGCGGTGTACCAAGATGGATTTTCCAATACGTTACGCAAAATCACAGTTGGGGTGTAAGTGTTGTAATAGCCAAGCCCAATGAGTGATTTATTAATTTGATTTCGGTTAGCTAAGCTGCGAAGTTCAGCTAGCGCCTGCGCTTCCGAGATAGCTTCGGGCAGATCTAGCTCCGCTTGCCATCTAATTGCACCTGGCACAACTGCTTCAAGTAGTTGATCAAGTGATTGATAGCCCAGCTCGGTAAGCATTAGGTCAATATCTGGTTGTGTTGGTCCGATGTGGCGATCTGCAAAAGATCTGCCCCTCGTGGTGTACCCAGAGCCCATAGGTAGCTATCCATTTCGCTTGCAGTTGCTGCCAAACTTAGTGGCAGTAGCCTTAGCAAGCATGTTGAATAAATCAGCGAGTATGGTCTGCTGGTCGAAAAGGAGCTTCCATGAAAAGCGGTATTGACCTATCCCACGTTAACCAAGCGATCCGGCCACAAGATGACCTGTATCGCTATATGAATGGCAGCTGGATAGCCAATTCCGAGATCCCAGCTGACAGACCTATCCATGGGGCTTTTCATGTGCTCCGAGATATCTCTGAAGAGCGCACTCGAGAAATTATTGAGCAGGCGGATCCAGCTAAAGGTTTTGAGGCAGCACAGATTGCCCGGGTATATCAGAGTTTTATGGATGAAGCCGCTATTGAAAAACTTGGCTTTACCCCAATTCAAGCTGAACTTGATTTAGTTGATTCAATCGCTGATAAGAAATCATTTTTTGAGGTGCTTGGCAAACTACAGCGACGCGGAGTAGGTGGCTGGTTTGGTTATTGGATCACAACTGATGATGGCAATGCTAATGAAAATATTATGTATTTTTACCAATCTGGAATTGGATTACCAGATGAGGCTTACTACCGCGAAGCTCAACACCAAAAAACTCGCGATGCCTATCTACCTCACATCACCAAGATGTTTGGATTAGCAAAGCAATCAAATCCTGCAGATCAGGCAAAATTAGTATTCGATCTTGAAACAAAAATTGCAGCTCAGCATTGGGATGTAGTTGCAGATCGTGATGCAGTAAAGACATATAACAAGCTAACTAAAGCTGAGCTAATTGAGCTAGGTCCGCAAATTGATTGGGATATCTGGCAGCAGGCATATCAAATGCCAGATATTGCGCTAGCACAATTAGTGGTTAGACAGCCAAGTTATATAACTGGCATTTCAGATCTGGTTGGCAATTTTGATTTAGCTCAATGGCAGGCATGGCTGAAGTGGCGAGTTATTACTTCAGCAGCTTCACTGTTAAGCAGTGACTTTGTTAACGAAAACTTCAAGTTTTACGGAACTACACTTTCTGGTATTCCAGAACTACGTGCTCGCTGGAAGCGTGGTGTTGGCTTAGTTGAAGGTGTGCTTGGTGAGGCTGTTGGAAAGCTGTATGTTGAAAAGCATTTCCCACCTGCAGCAAAAGCTCGGATGCTGGAGTTAGTAAATAACTTAATTGAGGCTTATCGAGTTGATATTCAAGCGCTGGAGTGGATGAGCCCTGAGACAAAAGTTAAAGCTCTTGAAAAATTAGATAAATTCACGCCAAAAATTGGCTATCCAGATAAATGGCGTGATTATTCAACTCTTGAAATTAAAGCTGATGATTTAGTTGGCAACATGAGACGTGCTGCAGCTTTTAATATTGATTACAACTTAAATAAGTTAGGTAAACCGGTCGATCGTTTGGAATGGTTTATGACCCCACAAACTGTGAACGCCTACTACAACCCAGGCATGAATGAAATTGTGTTTCCAGCAGCAATTTTGCAAGCCCCATTCTTTGATTTAGACGCTGATGACGCTGTGAACTATGGTGGTATTGGTGCGGTGATTGGCCATGAAATTGGCCATGGCTTTGATGATCAAGGCAGTAAATATGATGGCGATGGCAACTTAAATAACTGGTGGACTGATTTCGACCGCCAAGAATTTGAGAAACGCGCTAATAAATTAATTGCTCAATATAACGAACTTGAACCAACTGAAGCGCCTGGCAACAAAGTAAATGGTGCGCTAACAATTGGCGAGAATATTGGTGACTTAGGTGGATTAACAATTGCGCACAAAGCATATGAAATTTCATTAGCTGGAAAACCTGCACCTGAGTTAGATGGTTTAACTGGCTATCAACGTTTATTCCTTGGCTGGGCACAAGTATGGCGAACTAAAACTCGCACAGAAGAAGTTATCCGACGACTAGCAACTGACCCACATTCACCACCTGAGTTCAGATGCAATGCAGTTATTAGAAACTTGACCGAGTTTTATGATGCATTTGGTGTTACTGAAGCTGATGAACTTTGGTTGGCAGAAGAGCAGCGAGTTCGAATCTGGTAGTTAGTTAAAAACTACAGTTCGATTAGCAACTAAAAAGATTTTATCTTCAGCATAAAGTTTTACTGCTTTTGATAAAACCCTGCGCTCAATATCTCGTCCAAGCGCAACCATTTCTTCAGCGGTAGCTGCATGGGTGATATGTGCAACGTCTTGTTCAATGATTGGGCCTTCATCTAAATCAGCGGTGACAAAGTGAGCTGTTGCACCAATAATTTTCACACCACGCTGGTGCGCCTGGTGATAGGGCTTGGCACCTTTGAAGCCTGGTAAAAATGAATGATGAATGTTAATGAGCTGGCCCGCAAATTTTTCACAAAATTCGGCAGAAAGTACTTGCATATATCGAGCTAACACCACAAGATCGATTTCATATTTTGAAATTAACTCAGTTAACTTGGCTTCAGTTGTGGTTTTATCATCAACTGAAAGGTGAATAAATTTTAATCCATGTGATTCAACTAACTCTTTTAAAGATTCATGATTTGAAACCACAATTGGAATTTCAATATTAAGTTCATTTAATTCACTTAAATACATTAAATCTCTAAGGCAGTGACTTTCCTTACTAACCATAACTAAAGTTTTTAATGGTTGGTTAGTTTTTCGAAGATGTAATACTGGAGTAAAATTATTTAGTTCATGCTGCCATGCAGATGTTGCACCTGCTAAATCTAGCTCTGATTCAAATCGGGTTCGCATTACAAAGATATTTGTCTGCAAATCAGTGAATTGTTGATTCTCAATAATGTTGCCACCGCAGGCCAGCACGGCTTTGGTCATAGCGTGCACAATGCCTGGCTGGTCGGTGCATTTCAAGGTTGCAATTAGATCCATTGGGAAAAGGTAACCAATAGGTGCCCAGATCTAGCGCAGCCGGCTTGCTAGGCAGGGCATCTTTAATAGAGTTGGGGGCATGGAGCTAATTGAACTCAAGGCAGTTTGGAATGACGTACTTGATGAACTTGAGCGAGAAGCCCGAGTGGCATGGCTGGTTTTTTTTGATGCCAGGCTGGTTTCGCTGCAGGATGATCTCCTGACCCTGGACTTTTTAGATCGAAATAAGTTAGCAGCGGGCCATGATTTTGAAAGTCATATCTCAGAGTTACAACTAATCGCGCTGAGGTCAGCAATTACTGCAATCACTGGGAAAACCCTAGAAATTGGTTTTAGCTAAATGGGTACTGAAACAGTTTTAAGTAAAAGCAGGTAGTTTTACGCCATGACTGAGCCAACAAATCCCCCAATAAATGAACCAGAC
>Ga0222714_10000592_pt1 | contig 41632 bp, 40 predicted proteins | sample C33_3DmetaG_FD_165048 | JGI IMG/M metagenome (GOLD analysis project Ga0222714, IMG submission 165048) | Estuarine water microbial communities from San Francisco Bay, California, United States - C33_3D | ecosystem: Environmental > Aquatic > Marine > Unclassified | place: USA: California...
CTTTACGGCGATTTAAAGATGAGGCAAATGAGGTTCGTAATGGCATGGAGTGTGGTATCGGTGTTAAAAACTACACAGATGTTAAAGTTGGTGACAAGATTGAAGTATTCGAAACGAAAGAAGTCGCCCGCACGCTTTAAAAGCTATTGAACTCGTTAATACTTTGTTAAAGGTAAAAATTAAATCAGTTTTTTACTGAAGAGTAAGCTCCTTCGTTAACTTTTATCTTTGCTTTGTCTTAACATCGTTACTTACGCTTTTTTATTTTATATTTTTCATATTAAAAATTTCACTTTCTAATGCCTAAACCTTCTAACCGCAACGATAAAATAGTCGATCTCTTAAGGAAAGAGCTGGCACTCTTGATTCAGTCTGAAATCAGAGATCCACGAGTTGGTATGGTTTCTGTGACTGGCGCTAAAGTTAGCCGTGATCTGTCTTATGCCGAAGTATTTGTCACAATCTTAGGTAAAAATTCAGATGAGGATATTATTGAAAGTATGAAGGCATTAAACAGAGCCTCAGGCTATTTGCGTAGCTTGCTTGCTAAAAGCCTAAATCTCCGCACCACACCGAAATTAACGTTTACTTATGATAATAGCTTAAACAGGGGTAGATTTTTATCGGACCTGATTGATGAAGCCATTGCTAGCGATAAAAAAGACTGAGTCGTCTGTATAAATGAAGTCGGGAATAAAAAGATCATGAGACGACATGGCAGAAATATCTCAGGAATTCTTATTCTGGATAAACCGGAAGGCGAATCCTCAAATCGCAGCTTACAAAAAGTAAAAAGACTATTTGAGGCCGCTAAGGCAGGTCATACAGGAAGTCTCGACCCTCTTGCTACGGGCGTTTTACCGCTTTGTTTTGGTGAGGCGACTAAAATTTCCCAGTTTCTGCTTGATTCAAATAAAGCATATAGAACCAAAATTAAGCTGGGTGAAAAAACGTCAACAGGAGATTCAGAAGGGGAAGTTCTTGCTGTAAAAGATCCTGGCCACATTACTTTAAAGGATATTGAAAAGGCTCTGGTTAATTTCAGGGGTGAAATTCAACAAGTGCCTTCCATGTATTCAGCGCTCAAACATCAAGGGGTTCCGCTCTATAAACTCGCCAGAGCCGGTAAAACGGTAGAACGTAAAACCCGAATGGTTTCTATTTATGAGCTTAGCCTAATCTCATTTGAGAACACTTTTTTAGAGTTGGATATTCACTGTAGTAAAGGTACTTATGTCAGGACTCTGGCTGATGACCTGGGCGAGACATTGGGAGTAGGGGCTCATGTTGTGGCGCTACGTCGAACTCAGGCCGGCCCATTTAAGCTCGAACAAGCCCAAAGCTATGAAAGCCTAGAGCAACTAAGAAAAGATGATGATTTTTCCGCTTTAGATGAATTCTTGATACCTGCAGACCAGGCTGTCATGGAAATTCCTGAAGTGGTATTACCTGGTGCTACAGCTGATTATGTATTACAGGGTCAGGCAGTTATTGTCCGACACCTGCCAAGTTCAGGATTAGTAAGACTTTATAAAGAAGCAACCTTTATAGGAATAGGTGAAATTCTTGACGATGGTCGGGTGGCGCCTAAACGGCTTTTCGTCTCTTAATTGTTATTCCTGCGGTCTAAACAAGTCGAACATTATTAAATAAACTTATTCAGTTTCCGTTTTCTATGGAGATTCTGCTCTAGCTATTGTATTTTTGAGCTTACGGTTCGTAGTTTAAAAAATTAATAATCATAAAAGGTAAGAAATTATGTGCGATGAAAGAACTGCAAAAGAAAACGAAGAATTTTTTCAATCCAATCCTGATTTAAGTCGTCGACAGCTGGGTAAGGCTGCCGCTGGTGTTGGTCTGGCAATGATGCTGCCTCCAGTAGCTAATGCGCAGGAAATCACTGAATCTCATGTCGATATTAGAACCTCCGATGGTGTGGCAGATGCATTTTTTGTGCACCCTTCAACAGGTCAGCATCCTGCTGTTTTGATTTGGACAGATATTCTTGGATTGCGACCAGCTTTTGAAATGATGGCAAGACGTCTGGCTCAGTCTGGCTATTCTGTGTTGGTTCCTAACCCTTTTTACCGAAGTGCAAGAGCGCCAGTAGTTGAAGAAGGGGCAAGTTTTCAGGATCCTGCGGTCAGAGAAGTGGTGATTGGAATGCGATCAGTACTGACTGCGGAAACTGATATTTCAGATGCGGCAGCTTTTGTTGAATTTCTGGATGCTCAAAGTTCAGTGGATAGTAATCGTAAAATGGGAACCACAGGGTATTGCATGGGTGGGCCAATGGTCATGCGGACTGTAGGTACCAATAGTCGTATGGGTGCTGGTGGAACTTTCCACGGCGGTGGACTGGCTACTGATGCAGCAAATAGCCCTCACCTGTTGATTCCAGAGATGGATGCCAGTATGTTGATTTGTGTTGCGGCCAATGATGATGAAAATGAGCCTGAAGTGAAAAACATTCTTCGTGAGTCGTTTGCAGCAGCGGGTGTCCCTGCTGAAATTGAAGTTTATGAAGGAACACTACATGGTTGGTGCCCACCGGATAGCGCAGTCTATCATGAGGCTCAGGCAGAAAGGGCCTGGAGCCGTTTATTAAATCTATTTGAGAATGCTTTAGCTTAAGTCCTCAATGGTAATAACAGGTAGTTGATTATGAAAAAAGTTACATCTTTGGTATTAGTTGTATTTGCTTTGGTAAGTTCTTCCATAGGCTATTCTCAAAATGTTCCTCTGGAACGTCTCATGGAATATCTTGAGATAGATACAATTAATCCGCCAGGCAATGAAAGCCGGGGTGTAACTTTTTTCCAAAGGATTTTCGAAGAAGCTGGTATTGATTATGAAGCTGTCGAGTCAGCTCCCGGGCGTGGAAATATCTGGGCTCGACTTGAAGGGGGTGACGAACCGGCCCTGGTTTTACTGCATCATATTGATGTTGTTCCTGCCACGCGTGAGTATTGGGATACTGACCCGCTTGATGCAGTGATAAAAGATGGCATGCTATACGCCAGAGGGACCTCGGATACTAAATCACTGGGCATTATGCATTTGGAAGCATTTCTCTACTTACATAGAAATAATATCCAATTGAATCGTGATGTGATTTTTATGGCCACTGCTGATGAAGAGGCGGGTGGTTATTTCGGCGCTGGATGGTTGATTGAAAACCGCCCCGAAATATTTGAGGGTGTTGGTTATCTGCTTAATGAAGGCGGTGGCGCCACATTGATGGATAACGATCAGATTCAGTTGGCAATCGAAGTTGCGCAAAAACGTCCTTACTGGTTAAGACTGATTGCTACTGATGTTCCTGGGCATGGTTCAGTGCCAAGGCCAACATCTGCAACGACTCGCCTGATTGCGGCGCTTAACCGAATTCAGTTGAACCCTTTTGAGCCACACGTTACTGATACTGTAAGAGAAATGTTTGCCCGTATGGCACCAAATATGCCCCTTGAATGGCAGGATGCTCTAAGTAATATTGATGAAGCTATTCAGGATCCGGAGTTTTTAAGAGCGCTACAGGCAGAAAATCCGAGCTTTCATTCGCTGATTAGAAATACCTGCTCCATCACGATGCTAAGCGGGAGTGAAAAAATTAATGTTGTCTCACCCGAAGCAAGTGCTGAACTGGATTGCAGAATTTTACCTGATCAGGATGCTGAAGAATTTTTAAATGGCATTCGAGAGCGTATAGCGGATGATCAGATAGAAATTGAGCAAATCATGCTATTCAGCCCGGCAGAATCCAGTGCGGATACTGACCTATATAGCCTGATGACCAGAGTTATTGAGGAAAGATATGCTTCAGTGAATATCGTGCCATCTGCCATGACAGGGTTTACTGACAGTCATTTTTTCCGAGATCTGGGGATTGTAAGCTATGGGTTTGACCCGGTAATTTACCCGTATGGGGTAGGGGCAAATGTTCATGGCAATAATGAGCGTATCCCGGTCGAAGCCTTCAATCAGGCAGTTGATTTAACTATCGATGTTGTTAGGGAGTTCGTTGAAGAGTGAAGGTTCTTTCAGACGAATTTTTTGACTAATTAAATCATCGCCCCCCAATACCAGAGTTAATATAGAAAGAATGAAAATTATTGTTATTGGTTCTGGCTTGATGGGAGTGGCTACAGCCTATTATCTGTCCGAGCAAGGGCATGAAGTTATCGTTGTCGATAGACAGTCTGGCCCTGCTCAGGAAACCAGTTTTGCGAATGCCGGCGTGCTTCACCCCAGTCAGGCCAGCCCCTGGAATCATCCTGGCATAACCTGGCAGATACTAAAGTGGATGGGCAAGGAAAATTCACCCTTTTTGCTAAGACCAAGTGCTCTTCCATCATTACTTAGTTGGGGCCTTACCTTCTTAAATCATGCCAAACCAGAAAATTTTCAAGCAAATCTGAGGGTTAATACTGCTCTGGCTAACTACAACATAGAATGTGTTGAAGAATTACAAAAAAATCATCCTTTTGGTTATTCTGCTAAGCGCCTGGGTAGTATGAAAGTCCTCGAAAATAATCAGGATCTTGAAAATGCCAAAGAACAAATAGCACTTTTTCAGGCAATGGGTATTGAATGCCAAGTGCTAAATCAAGCCGAGGTTTTTAGCAAAGAACCTGCTTTGGTAGAAAATGGTAGCAAGTTGGTTGGAGGAATTTTTTATCCAAAGGATCAGACAGGTGATGCACATCAATTTTGCTTAAAGTTGGTAGAGCTCATCAAGCGCAAACAAGTTCAATTTATATATGATCTGAATGTAGATGAATTTTCACTAGCCAATAATAAGATCACAGGTATTAAAACCAATAAAGGTGATTATTCTGCCGATGCTTACGTCCTTGCTGCTGGAAGTTATAGTCCCTTGCTGGTGAAATCACTAAAGCTTAAGTTACCTATCCGGCCAATCAAGGGTTACTCCATCACACTGGATATGGATAACTGGAAATTAAAACCCAAGATGCCGGTGATTGATGAAGAAGCACACGTTGCCATTACTCCTTTAGGTGATCGATTGCGTGCTGCAGGCACCGCAGAATTAAATGGTTATAACCTTGAGATTAATGCGCAACGCATTCGTTTGGTTTTACAACAAGTAATAGCCAGATATCCTGAAGCAGCGACTAATATAGAGGATGCGGATATCAATCCCTGGACTGGGCTGAGGCCAACCACTGCCGATGGGGTGCCTATTATGGGTGAAACCCCCATCAAGAATTTATATCTCAACACAGGTCATGGTCATCTGGGCTGGTCTCTGGCAATGGGCTCCGGGAAAATAGTCACGGATATCATTACCGATAGTGTTCCTGATATCAATGCTGAGCCCTATGCCTTAGCCCGCTTTTTAAAATAACATCAGAATAAAGAACTATGAAATTTTTTAACTTACAATTATTGAAAGCAATAATACTTCCGGGTCTTATATTTCAATCGGTAGTTATCGCGGGTGGCTATGCGACTGGCCGAGAACTTGTGGAATTTTTTCTTTCCAATGGGCCTAGAGCAGGAATATATGGGATGCTGGTTGCGATGATAGTCTGGTCCCTGGTTTTGGCAACCAGTCTGGAATTCGCTAGGCAAATAAAAAGTAGTGATTACAAAACGTTTTTTAAAAATTTGCTAGGGCCAGCCTGGGTATTTTATGAGATTGTATACATCATAACTATTGTACTTATTTTGTCTGTTGTGGGATCAGCTGCAGGGCTGCTTTTGTCTGACATGATTGGTAGCCCCCCATTGATTGGTACAATATTTTTAATCGTCACTATTGGTTTTTTAACTTTTTTCGGAACAACACTGATTGAGAGAGTACTCGCCAGTTGGTCGGTGTTACTTTATGTAGTTTATATTTCTTTTTTAGTTCTCGGATTTTCTAAATTTAGCGGAGCCATTGAATCAAGTTTTTCAATTCCTTCTGACAATACAGCATGGGTGGGAGATGGTATCAAATATGCGAGTTACAACCTGGGTATTATCCCGACCATCTTGTTTTGTATAAGACACATTTCATCGCGCCAAGAAGCTATCGCTGGTGGCCTTATTGGGGGTGTATTGGCCATATTGCCTGGCATACTTTTTTATTGCGTACTTGTCGGTTTTTATCCAGATGTACTTGATGAAGCAGTACCTATTAATTTAATTCTAGCCGCAATGGGCATACCTTTTTTTCAGCTGATCTTTCAGATAGTGATATTTGGTACCTTCATTGAAACCGGTACAGCCTTGTTGCATGCCTTAAATGAACGTATTGCTGTGACCTATGAAGAAAAATCACAACATATGCCTGGTTATTTACGTCCTACAGTTGCTGTTTTTATTATGGTCGTTGCTGTTTTTGTCAGTGACAGGATTGGCTTGATCGATTTGATTGCTAAAGGTTATGTTTTGCTTACATATCTTTTCATCGCTGTATTTTTGATTCCATTATTTACTATTGGCCTGTATAAAATTGTAAAGTTTAAAACAGCTAAAGTGTGAGTTATTTCGATAAATACACTCATTTTTCTAACACAATAATCTAGAGGTAAACATGACAATTCAACGTTTTCAAACCAACGATCGCATGAGTCAGGTTGTTATACATGGCGATACAGTTTATTTGGCTGGACAGATTGCATTAACCGCACCGGGAGAGAGCGTTGCGGCACAGACAAAGGCTATTCTCGATAGCATTGATGCTAAGCTGGCAGAAGCGGGCACGGATAAGAGTAAAGTTTTAACTGCAACAATTTGGTTGTGTAGTATGGATGATTTTGAAGAAATGAATACTGTCTGGGATGAATGGACGAAAGGGGGGAATGCACCTTGCAGAGCTTGTGTGGAATCTACAAGGCTAGCGGCACCGCAGTTCACCGTTGAGATTGGGATCATCGCTGCTAAATAAATTTACCAAGATTTAATCACTGATCAACAAGCGTTACACAATAAAGAACAGAGGCGACTTATGAGTAATTTCAATTCCCGTGTATACAGTCTGAGAATTACTTTATTTTCTATCCTTGTACTTACAGTTTCTGCATGTTCTGAACCTGTCTCTTATGATTTTATTTTACGTGGTGGCACCATAATTGATGGTAGTAACGGTGCTGCATATCAGGGTGATCTCGCCCTTAATGCTAATCAAATCGTCGCTATTGGTGAATTAGGCAATGCTATTGGCCAAACTGAAGTTGATGTTAGCGGACTAGTGGTGGCACCGGGCTTTATTAATATCCATAGTCATGCCGAAGGTGATGGACTCCCGACAGCAGTGAATATGATCAGTCAGGGTGTCACTACTCAAATTATGAATGCTGATGGTTTTGGTCCTGTCGATATAAACACACAGTTTGAGTCTTACATGCAAAATGGTCTTGCCTTAAATGTTGGTGGCTATATTGGTTTCAACAGTGTCTGGAGAGAAGTCGCTGGGACTGAAAATATCAGACCAACTCCTGCTCAAATCACCCAAATGCAGGACCTCATTCTAGCGGGGCTGGAAGCAGGGGCATGGGGAGTGTCAGCAGGCCTGGATTATGTTCCGGGTTACTATGCAACTACTGAAGAAGTTATTGACGTTCTAAAACCATTTGCTGCATGGAATGTTGTATTTACGAATCATGATCGGGTAACACCAGAAAGTGGCTACAGTTCTATAACCGGCATGACAGAAACCATCACCATAGGCGAGGAGACAGGCTTAATTCCCTTGGTGACCCATATTAAGGTGCAGGGTTGGGAACAAGGTAGAGCAGATGAAATTCTTGAAAGGATGAGAGTGGCCAATACCTCAAATTCAGAAGGTGCTGTGGCTGATCTTTATCCATATCTGGCTGGTCAAACTGGACTTGCTGCACTGATTATTCCTAGTTGGGCTCAAGCTGGCGGGCGAGAAGCGATGTTAGAACGATTTAGAGACAGTGAGTTACGTGCCAGAATTATTGAGGAAGCTGAACAAGCGATGGACTTGCGTTGGGGCGGTCCTTCAGGAGTCCTTGTCGGCGGGCAGCAAGAATTAGCAGACATAATGAATGATCTTGATACTGACTCACATGGCGAAGCCGTTATTCGTATATTAGAAGAAGCAGACAATGGTGTGATTCTGCGTTTTGGTAGTGAAGAAGATCTCATTAAAATAATGCAGCATCCGAGTGTTTCAATTGCCTGTGACTGTGATGCAACGCCAGAAGGCACTAGGGCTCATCCGCGTTACTGGGGTACTTTTCCTAAAGTTTTGGGGGAGTATGTGAGAGAAAAAGGTGTGCTTACTCTGGAAAATGCGATTTACAAAATGACTGGTTTACCAGCAAAAACTATCGGTATGGAAGGAAGAGGCTTACTAAAACCAGGTATGGCGGCTGACATCACAATTTTTGATCCGGACACTATTATTGATCATGCAACTTTTGATAATCCGACAGCCAAGCCGGATGGGATAGCATATGTTTTTATCAATGGGGAATTGGCTTTCAGTAATGGAACAGTCACTGGAGCACAAGCGGGTAAAGTGCTCTCTAGAGCTTTACCCTAATTGAATGTAAAAAGTTCAGACCGTCGATTTATTCTCGCGGTGAGCCATAGGTGAAGCCCTCACTGCCGTCTTCATTAACGGTAGTCACGTATTCCACGTTACCCACATAGGGTGCATTTCGAGCTCTTGCTGCATGCACGATAACAGTATCGCCTTCCAATAATGTGTCCCGTTTCCATCCTCGACGTAATAGCGCACTTGCTGCGGCAAGTTCAAAGTCCCAGTGAATGACTTCGCCATTCTCATCAACGGCATCTATATATAAGCGCGCATGAGGATTGGTTAAAGACAGTCTGGTGACAGTGCCGGTAACGATGACGGGCATATTTATATCAAATTCAGATCTGAAATTATGATGGGCAGATAAAGGGCCTGAGACAAGCAACCCAGTCAAGATAGAAGAAAGTACTAGCAGTTTTATTTTCATTATTTTCTCCAATTACATTAATTGAAATATTGAGTTGATTGTTCATTTTCACATACCCATTCAATCAGGTTATCACCTGGCATTAGGCTCTGTTCAACTCGTAGCGAAAAAGGTTCTGTGTAAGCACCTGGATCATCAATAAGAATATCAATTTCCAGTTTTCCGAATGTTGGGCGATTAAAACGTTCAACGGTTCTTAGCTGCTCGGTGGTTGGGCTGCCATTAAAATCAAGCCAGCCATTTCCTCTGAAGTTTGTCGTTTCAACCACCAAAGTATCGCCTTCCCAATGACCTACTGAATAGCCATACCACCATTCCAGGGCATCATCATCGGGTAGGGGGCGTCCGTCCATAAAAATTTGACGCACGCCAGCGCTGGCTTCATAAATGATTGCCAGTCTATCTTCTCCTTGCACGATGTCTCTAGGTTGTCCATGAGTGTGAAATTGCATATGACCAAGTGGCAGGCAGTAGCTGTCAGGGTTCTCTATGCCGTTATTGGCCATTCGTCTAGCGCGTTCTTCACGTGCCCATAGCTGATAAGGCAAACCATTTTCAAAACCAAAACCTTGATCCCAAAAAGTCGCATAAGGAGCGACGCCGGGAGGTGGTGTAGCGGGTTCCCCAACAGGTCTACCTTGTTCACCGCTTTGATGATACCTAATGACATTCCAGGTTCCTGTGAAGTCAATTTTACCATCTGAAGTGCGAGGAGGTGGGGCTTCCATATTAACCGTATCATCGGGCAAAAGAGGGGTACCGGGTATTATGTAGAAAGGCCATTGCGCGCTTACAGGTAAAGACACCAGCAGGGCAGAGACCAATAGGGTGGAAGTTATAATAAGTGGCCTAGCGAAGGAGTGTTTCATAGGTCAGCCTCAAGCAATGTTCTTTTTATAAGTTCGTTCTTCAAGCTAAAGGAAGATAAGACAAAAGCTATATTAATTGCAAATTTAATGAATCAGCAGGCCTTGATATGCGCAAACGCGGATTGATTATATTTATGCTGCTGGTCAGGTCATTAAATTTAAGCGGCAAAAGCATCCATATCAGGTAGGCGAGTGGCAATATCGCTGCCGGTTTTGTCTGCAACCCAGCCTTCTACTGAAGGGAAAAAACGAATAAGTTTGAAGTCTGGGTTAACACCCATGTCAAACCAGTGGCTAACCTTTGAAGGTACGCTGATAAGATCGCCTTTTTCACAAAGCAACACGTAAACTTTATCATTGATGTGAAAGTAAAAAAGGCCGCTACCTTCAACAAAAAAGCGTATTTCAAAATCACTATGGGTATGTTCAAAATTAAACTGCTGGCGAATGCTATCCTTGTTGGGATTGTCTGGACTTAATATTGCAACATCAACCAACTCAAATCCGTAACTGTCATTGAGCTTGGAGATAGAATCCTTGTAGGCTTCAAGAATAGTCTCCTGATCAGCGTCCTCAGGTAAATCTGGCACTGTATCCCAGCGTTCAAACATAATATCCAGTTTGTTCATCTGAGAAGTGATGATGCCAACATCGTTTGTTGGTTTTGACAATGCTTGACCCGCTTCGTCAAAGACTTGTAGTTCGCTCATGGTACCAACCTTCTTTAATCTGATTCTTATATGTTTGGATAAGAGTAAGCCTAAAATCATAGCGATGAGGAAGTGTTATGTCCATAAAAAGGGCGTCAGCATGAGTAAGCAGAAGCAATTTCTGGTGAGGAGCGCTAGTGAACGAACTAAAATCGTTTCTGCCCAGTATTTCTGGCACCAAGAAAAGTAAAGTCGAAAGTACTTATGTGGGGAGAAAAAGTGTATCCAGCGTCCGATTTATGCTATCTTTCGCAGCCCGTCTTTTCAGGTGGAGGGAGTAACCCAGTTAACTATTAATATGCATGGTTAATTTGGCTTTATAAGGACATTCATTAATTAATGGCATATTCAAAGGAGAGTAAAATGGCTTTAACTGTCGAAGAAAAAGCAGAAATCATTCGCGATTTCGCCTTGGCTGAAGGTGACACAGGCTCACCAGAAGTTCAGGTTGCAATTTTAACCAATAATATCAATCACTTACAAGATCATTTCAAAGAGCATAATCATGATCATCATTCCCGTCGAGGGCTGATTCGTATGGTTAACACTCGCCGTAAGTTGCTTGATTATCTAAAACGCAAAGACCTTTCACGCTATAGCACGCTAATTAAAAGATTGGGTCTACGTCGTTAATCAACCCTTCTCACCTGGCTGGCATTGGGTCAGTCAGGCTCATACGTTAGGAAATAAATATGTTAAATCCGATAAGGAAAGAATTTAAGTACGGCAACGATACGGTTGTTATGGAAACAGGCAAAATTGCTCGTCAGGCAACTGGAGCCGTTATAGTAAGCATAGGTGGTACCTCAGTTTTAACAACAGTTGTTGGCAAAAAAACAGCTAACCCAGGGCAGGACTTTTTCCCACTGACTGTTAATTATCAAGAAAAAACGTATGCCGCCGGTAAAATTCCAGGTGGCTTCTTCAAGCGGGAAGGTCGGCCTACTGAAAAGGAAACGCTGACCTCACGTCTAATCGACAGACCTATCAGACCCTTGTTCCCAAAAGGCTTCATGAATGAAGTACAGGTTGTTTGCTCGGTCATTTCGTCAGAAAAGAATGTTGATCCGGATATTGCTGCAATGATCGGTACATCTGCTGCTCTTGCAATATCGGGGATTCCATTCTCAGGCCCTATTGGTGCTGCCCGCGTTGGATTCACTGAAGCCGAAGGTTATGTTCTGAATCCAAGCTATGAAATGCTTGAAAAATCTGATCTTGATATGGTGGTTGCCGGTACTGAATCTGCTGTTTTAATGGTGGAGTCAGAGGCTAAAGAGCTTAGCGAAGACTTAATGTTAGGGGCGGTTTTATTTGCCCATCAGGAAATGCAGGTCATCGTTCAGGCTGTAAAAGAACTTAAGGCAGAGGCAGGTAAGCCAGATTGGGAATGGGTACCTGAAGAGAAAAATACAGCGCTGATTGAGTCTATTTCAGGGGCTTTTAGGGCGGGCATAACAGAAGCCTACACTATCTCTGACAAAATGCAGCGTCAGGACAAACTGGCTGAATTACAGGCGCAGGCTGTTGAGCAGTTTGCCAGTGAAGAAATTGAGCCAGCAGTTAAGGCTGGTGAAGTTCAAGACATTTTTGCTTCTTTGGAGAAGAAAATTGTTCGCAGCAACATTATTGCAGGACAACCACGAATCGATGGCCGCGATAACAACACGGTAAGGTCAATTTATGTAGAAACAGGCGTATTACCCAAAACACATGGTTCTGCCCTATTTACTCGTGGTGAAACTCAGGCCTTGGTTGTTGCGACACTAGGGCCTATTCGTGATGCCCAGATGATTGAAGGGCTTACAGGTACCATCAAAGATCCTTTCATGCTGCATTATAATTTCCCTCCCTTTAGTGTTGGTGAAACTGGCTTTATGAGCGGACCAAAACGTCGTGAAATAGGCCATGGTCGATTGGCCCGTCGGGGCGTTGCTGCAGTATTGCCAAAAGAAGAAGATTTTCCTTATGCTATTCGTGTTGTATCCGAGATCACTGAATCCAATGGTTCTTCTTCTATGGCTTCTGTTTGTGGTACCAGCCTGGCGTTGATGGATGCTGGAGTACCTCTAAAAGCACCTGTTGCCGGTATTGCGATGGGCTTGATTAAGGAAGATAACGGTTTTGCCGTATTAACCGATATTCTTGGTGATGAAGACCACCTTGGTGATATGGATTTTAAAGTAGCTGGTTCTGCAGGCGGTATTACAGCATTACAAATGGATATAAAAATTCAGGGCATCACTGAAGAAATCATGGAAACGGCTTTAAAACAAGCCAATGCCGCCAGAATGCACATATTGGGTGAAATGAATAAAGTGCTTTCAACTTCTCGCGAAAACGTTTCTGAGAATGCGCCAAGTATGGGTATGATCAAGGTCCATCCAGATAAAATCCGTGATGTCATCGGTAAAGGTGGCGTAACTATTCGCTCCATTACAGAAGAAACCGGTGCATCAGTTGATATCGATGATGACGGAAATGTTCGAATATATGGTGAAGATGCGGCTTCTCGAGATGCCGCTGTTGCCATGATAGAGGAAATTACTGCTGAAGCCGAAATTGGTAAGGTTTATAAAGGTGTTGTTTCCAAGATCGTTGATTTTGGTGCCTTTGTAACAATTCTGCCAGGCAAAGATGGACTTGTGCACATTTCTCAAATCGCCCAGGAGCGTGTTGAAAAAGTCACTGATCATTTAAGTGAAGGGCAAGAAATTGCTGTGAAAGTACTTAAAATTGATGATCGTGGTAAAGTCAGTCTGAGCATGAAAGATGTGACAGAAGAGGAAAAAGCAGAAGTCTAATTTTTTAAATTTAACTTCTAATGCAATAGAAGCCCGATATTCTGTTTGAATTCGGGCTTTTTTATGTCTGAAAAACTATTTTTTGCCATTTTGTATCAGATTTTTTGGCATCCGATTACACTATCCTATAATTCTTTGGGAACCTGGAACGCAGTTTATGACCTAATGAAATGCCTGCAAAGAAATAGGTCTTAAGAAGAACCTTAGCAAAACTGTAATTACTTATTCGGACAAACGATGAATGACAACAAGTTAATTTTTTCAATGGTAATAGGCGTTATCGTCCTATTTGGTTTGTTTATGTTGCTCACCGGAGAAGAGCAAGACCCTGTGACCATGATTGTCACTAACGATGCGGAACAGGAAGAGTTTTCTCCACCAGATGTGGCAAATGAGATAATTGAAATACCTGCTGTGGAGCTTGAAGAAGACTTTGCGGAACGTGGAGCAATAGATGAGAATTTTGTTGAGCCTCTGGAGGAAATAATTGCCGACCAAGGAAATCCGGTTGAGCCTGAACCAGTAAGCCCGACTTTGCCCTCTTTAAACAATAGTGATGCCTTTATAAAAGAAGAATTGGCGGCATTGGATGGAGGCTCCCCTTTATTAAGATATTTAGTATCTGAGGAGTTGCTTAGGAAATTTGTGGTAATGATCGAAAATATAAGCCGTGGCGAGTTTCCTGAACGTAACTTGCCGCTACTTTATCCGCAAGAGAAAATGACAGTGACTGAATTGGGGAGTGAATTCTATCTGATAGATGAACAGTCTTATCAACGTTTTAATAGTTTGGTGGAAGTATTAGCCAATATTAGTACAGAAACAGCAGTGGATTTTTATCTGCATCTGCAGCCTCTTTTAGGTGAAGCATATGCCGAGCTAGGTATTCGCAATACAGATTTTAATGATGTCTTTATACAGGCTATCGATAATGTGCTTAATGCCAGAACGGCTCCTCAACCTCAGCAACTTATCCGGCCCAATCTAAATTATCTTTATGCTGATCCTGCAATAGAGAATTACAGCTCAGTTGAAAAATTATTGCTACGCTTAGGTCCGGAAAATGCAATAAGCTTGAAACGCAGGCTCGAATTCTTCAAGCGTCGATTAGAGCTAGATGCCTCAATGGCTGATTAGAGAATTTGTTTTAGCAAATCCTGGTGCTGCGCTGCTGGAAGTCTAGGGCCAAACTGACTGACAATAGCTGCAGCGCTCAGGCTGGCCAGTTTCCCTGCTGTTTCAAAATTCAGGCCAGTCGATATCCCATATAGAAAAGCGCCCGCAAACATGTCGCCGGCTCCATTTGAATCAACAGCAGTAATTTGATGTGGTGCAATTTTAATATAATTATCGCCATCAAATAATAAAGCCCCTTTGGATCCCAGCGTTATAACAAACGTTTTTGCGATACTTTTTAAAGCGGCAGCAGCAGCTTCTATAGTTTCTTCACCTGTCCAGCTCAGCGCTTCAACTTGATTGGCAAAAAGCAGATCAACACCATCTCCGATCATTTCTTCTAAGCCACCTCTGAAAAACTGAACCATGCCTGGATCGGATAAAGTGATTGCGGTTAAGACGCCGTGTGCCTGCGCAATATTTTTTGCTTCAACACAGGCTTTGCACGCGACAGGTGAACTAACTAAATAACCTTCCATATAAAGATATTTGGAATTTTTTAAAGCATCTTGATGAATATCTTCAGTGGTAAGATCTGAAGAGACGCCAAGATAAGTGAGCATGGTGCGTTCAGCATCAGGACTTACCATAACAAGACATTTTCCTGTGACACCGTAATCACTTCTTATGCTTTCCAGGTTGGTGTCTATATTATGATTACCCAGTTCATCCAAATAAAAATCACCAAAGTCATCATTGGCTACTTTGCAGGAATAAAAAGTATTTGCGCCAAACTGTGAGGCAGCATATAAGGTGTTTGCAGCTGAACCACCCCCTGCACGTTTTTTTAAACCATATCTCTCCATAAGACGTTTTAAAATGGTGCTTTGTGATTCCCCATCCACCAAGGTCATCAGGCCCTTTTGAATGCTTTCATGCTGAAAAAAATCATCCTCAACTTCAAATTCTTTATCAACCAGAGCATTGCCTAATGCATATATATGGTATTTCTTCATGAAAATTCCTTAGTGCGAGAGTTGTGAAAATGCGATTTCCGCGGCTTCGAGAGTTAGTTGTATTTCTTTTTTACTGTGTGCGGCAGATAAAAAACCTGCTTCAAAAGCTGAAGGAGCCAAATAAATTCCCTGATCCAGCATGCTATGAAAATATTGTTTAAATTGTTCAATATTACATTGCATAACCTGATTGAAACTCGAGATATTGGAATCCTTGGAAAAAAAACAACCAAACATGCCTCCAACCTGATTAGTGCTAAATGGAATACCGGCTGCATCAGCATGGCGTTGAAGCCCTTTTAATAACTCCTCGGTATTTTCAGTTAGCGCCTTGTGGAAACCTGGTTGAGAAATTTCATCAAGCATTATCAAGCCGGCTGTAACCGCTAATGGATTTCCTGATAAAGTCCCCGCTTGATAAACGGGGCCTAAGGGAGCCAGCATATCCATATATTGCTTCTTGCCACCGAAAGCACCTACGGGTAAACCGCCACCTATTACTTTTCCTAAGGTAGTCAAATCGGGATCAATATTATAAAGGCTTTGGGCGCCGCCTAGAGCAACCCTGAAACCAGTCATGACTTCATCGAAAATGAGCAGGCTTTCATAAGCCGTAGCGATCTCACGCAAGCTTTCTAGAAAGCCTGGTTTAGGAGGAACGAGATTCATGTTGCCGGCAACAGGTTCAACAATAATACAGGCAATTTCATGACCGTGTTGTTTAAAAAATTCTTCGATTGTTTCGCTATCGTTATAGGGCAGGACATAAGTTTGCTGAGCGGTACTTTCCGGTATCCCCGCCGAGTCTGGTGCACCCATGGTTAAAGCGCCTGAGCCGGCCTTAACCAAAAGTGAGTCTACGTGGCCATGATAACAACCTTCGAATTTAACTACTTTATCTCTCTTGGTGGCACCACGAGCCAGTCTGATAGCGCTCATTGTGGCTTCAGTCCCTGAGTTCACCAGTCTTACACTTTCAATTGAAGGCATTATTTTACAAATCAGATCGGCCATCTCAATTTCTTTTTCAGTAGGGGCCCCGAAAGCCAGGCCAAGCTCTAATTGTTGTTTTAATGCATTAACTACCTTGGGGTGACAGTGGCCAAGAATTAAAGGACCCCATGCCCCGATATAATCAATGTAAGCGTTGTCATCTACATCATAAACGTAAGCGCCTTCCCCTCTGGCAAAGAAAACAGGATTACCCTCAACACCCTTGAAGGCGCGAACAGGAGAATTCACTCCACCAGGGATGTGTTTTTGAGCTCTTGCAAACAAAGCTTTAGATCGTGAGTAAGACTTACTCTCAGACATATAGTTTTTCCTAAAAGGGTTTGGCGACGACGAAAATTATAATGGCAATTAATAAAATAACTGGTGCTTCATTAAACCAACGATAAAATTTATGTGAGTGAGTGTTTTTATCTTCTTTAAAAACTTTTAAATAGCGCCAGCACATGTAATGAAAAATTAGCAGCAAGAATACACAGGCTAACTTTGCATGCATCCAACCAGACTGCCAATAAAATTGAAAATTAGTGCCTAGAAGTAAGCCGCCAAAGATTATAGTTAAAACTGCGGAAGGGGTCATAATGCCCCAGAAAAGTTTACGCTCCATTATTTTGAAGCGCTCAAGGCTTACTCCATCATCTGCCATTGCATGATAGACGAAAAGTCGTGGTAAATAAAAAATTCCCGCAAACCAACAGGTCATGGAGATAATATGAAAAGCTTTATACCAGAGGTAGGCCATGTAAGATCTTTGCTGATAAATTAGCGAATAATAATAACATTATTCGCATCCAGCCTGTATATCAGGAATTGGCAAAAAAATGAAAGTATTCACAGAATTAACAATAGCAGCTTTGCTGTCGACCCATAATTACAAAGCTACTGTTTCTGTATGAGTTCTATAAAATACTAAAATAAAACACTACAGAACAAAGGTTTAGTAGTGGGAAAGGGATGAATTTTGCTATTATAGCGCCCCACTTTTAAATACTGAGTATTGCTGGGCTAAAAAGTAGAGCTGAAAATGATTAATGTCGCTGTAGTAGGGGCAACGGGGTATACAGGGGTAGAGTTGCTGCGTATCCTGGCCCAGCACCCAGAAGTTTCAATACAGATGGTCACTTCCCGATCGGAAGCGGGTACTTCTGTGTCTTCAATATTTCCTAATTTACGTGAACATCTGCAGCTTGAATTTTGTGATCCAGATCCAGATCTCTTAGCAAAATGTGATTTAGTCTTCTTCGCTACGCCTCATGGCACTGCGATGGCATTAGTACCAGAACTATTAGCAAGAGGTGTCAAGGTAATAGATCTGTCTGCGGATTTTAGAATTAAAGATGCCAAACTATGGTCCCATTGGTATGGGATTCCGCATACATGCCCGGAATTATTGGAAGAGGCGGTTTATGGTTTGCCCGAAGTAAACAGAGAACTTATAAAAACAGCTTCTCTTATTGCTAACCCGGGTTGTTATCCGACTGCCGTACAATTAGGGTTGATCCCCCTTTTGAAACACAAGGTAATTGATCCTGGTTCGTTAATCGCAGATGTTAAGTCGGGTGTCAGTGGAGCTGGCAGAAAAGCAAGCATCGGTACATTATTATGTGAAGCCAGTGAGAACATGAAAGCTTATGGGATTACTGGACATAGGCATCAACCTGAAATTGTTCAGGGCTTAAATGCCTATAGTGAAACTCCTGTTAATCTGACTTTTATGCCGCATTTAACACCAATGATTAGAGGTATACAGGCAAGTCTATATGCGTCCTTATTGAAAGATGATATTGATTTGCAAAGTTTGTTTGAAGATTTCTATAGTGGGGAAAGATTTATTGATGTTATGGAAGCAGGCTTAAGTCCTGAAACAAGAACAGTTAGTGGTAGCAATATGTGTCGAATTGCAGTTACTCAACCAGAAGGCAGTGATAAAGTTGTTGTGCTGGTAGCTGAAGATAATTTGGTTAAAGGTGCAGCAGGTCAAGCTGTACAAAATATGAATATCATGTATGGCTTTGATGAAGTCCTCGGGTTAAATCTAATCTCGATCTTACCGTAGAGTATGAGAAAAAAATGGCGGTAGTTAAAGGAAGTAAACAAATTAAAATGATTGTGGTTCCGCATAAGCCTATGCGGAACTTTATCTTGAGTTTAAGTGCTATTTTAATAGCGGTTTTTCTTGCTGCCGCTGGCGTTTATTATGGTTATAACCTTGGAACCACTGAAAATATTGATGTTCGTATTGAACGAGACCAATTAAGTATTGAAGTAAATTCTCTGCAAACACAAATGGAAATACTGCAACAAGATCTAGTGAATGTTCAGCAGGCAAGTCTGGTCGATAGACAAGCCTTGGTGGAGGTTCAGGAAATGTTGGTTGGTTTGCGAGAGACAAATGCTCAACTGGAAGAGGATGTGTTGTTTTATCGACAAATCATGTCATCTGAAAATGATGAGACTGGATTATCGATAGGTCAGCTTGACCTCACGGGGACCGAGGAGGAGAATCGAGTTCGATATCATATTGAATTAAGGCAATTAGCAAACAATGAAAATCACATCAGTGGTTACGCCAATGTCAGCATTATGGGAACTCAAAATGGTAGTGAGGTTTCATTTCCGCTTCGTAGCTTAGCACTTGAAGAGAGTCAATTAGACATAAAATTACAATTCAGATACTTTCAAAATATTGAAGGTGAGTTAATAATTCCGGAAAATTTCACCCCTGAAGCCGTTCAAATACTGGCAGTTTCTCAAGGCGAAAATGCAAAGACTGTACAGAAAAATTTCGCATGGTTAGTGGAACGTTAATTGAAAATAATACTATCAAGTATCAAAGAGACTACTCGTGAAAAATAAATTTAGTGAAAATGTAACGACCTTGATTTCAAAATCTACTGAAATAAATGGTGACTTGCATTTTTCAGGTACATTAGAAGTTGAAGGTAAAATACGAGGCAATATTTATGCTGATCCTGAAGTGCCAGCAGAACTAAGAATTCGAGAAAGCGGCTTGGTTCAAGGCGAAATAAAAGCTCCATCAATTATTGTCAATGGGCTGGTTGAAGGCGATGTGTATTCAAGTGAGCACATCGAATTGGCAGCTAAGGCCAGAGTTGTTGGTAATGTCTATTATCATTTAATAGAGATGGTGATGGGTTCTGAAGTTAACGGAAGTCTCTGTCACCGTACTCCTGCAGAACTTAAACATAAGCAATTAGATATGCAGCAGCCTTCAGCGCAAGCTGATTCTGATATAGAAGCAATTGTGGTATAAGCCGCTAAAGTATCTAACTAATACTTGACTAATTTAGTTGGTTATTGTCATAATAAGCCCGCTCTAACAATACTCGCTTTATTTCAGATTTTATTACTAAGAATTCTATGTCTGTAGTTCAAACACATGATGCTGTAGCTATGGCGTTAACTGATAACGCAGCTAACAAAGTAAGCACTCTGATTGCCGAAGAAGGTAATCCAGAATTAAAGTTGCGTGTTTTTGTCACCGGTGGGGGTTGCTCAGGGTTTCAATACGGCTTTTCATTTGACGAAGCGGTCAATGAAGATGACACGATTATTTCGAATAAAGGCGCGACCTTATTAGTTGATCCTTTAAGTTTTCAATATCTGGTCGGGTCACAAATTGATTACATTGAAGGCCTGGAGGGCTCCAGATTTATTGTTAATAATCCATTGGCAACCACAACCTGCGGTTGCGGCATGAGCTTTTCTATTTAGCTAATAAGTTTTTATTGCGCTTGCTATCACTTCGTTAAACATATTTTTTAACCCAGACATTGAATAGGTTGTAAGGGGCCTTCACTAAAAATTTTCTTCGCCTTGTTTTTGCTTTGCTGATTACGCGCTTAAAATTATTTTCCCTACATTTCCTTCGTGACGCTAAAAAACAATTAACTTAGAGTCCTAGTTTATTTCGCTCGTGACACTATTGGGATCTCTTGTGAGGCAACTCTAATTCCTGCTTTGATTTACAGAACTAATCCGGGTAATAGATGCCACCCATCACATGCGGTCTGGATGAGCCTGTTATTGATGTGAGGTCTAGTGCTTGTCTATCTAGGGTTTTATTGGCAAACCAGGCAAAGGCAATTGCTTCCAGGGCATCGCTGTCGATGCCATAATCATTGCTGGTGGATACCTTGAATGACTCCAATTGAGTTGCCAGACTTTGAATTAACTTGGTGTTTTTTGTTCCACCGCCGCAGATTATTACTTCACCAGTTTCAATTAAATCTTTGATTGATTGGGCTATGCTTATTGCGGTCAAATCAACCAGTGTCGCCTGAACATCTTGTGGGGAAATGTCTTTTGCGAAATCCGCAAGCAGCTGTTCAATCCAAACTGAATTAAAGTTTTCTCGACCAGTGCTTTTTGGAGAAGGGCTTGAGAAATATGAATCTTCAAGCATTAAGGCTAAGAGTTCCGGATTTGATATTCCAGAGCTGGCCCACATCCCGTCTTTATCAAAATTCTGATTTAAATTCTTTTGCACCCATGCATCTAAAAGAACATTGCCTGGGCCGGTATCAAAACCTATGATATGGGAATCATCTTTGCGGAGTAAGGTGATATTAGCAATTCCTCCTATATTGACTATGACCCTATCCGTTTCATTATTGTTAAAAAGGTGCTGGTGAAATACGGGTAGTAGCGGGGCACCTTGACCACCTAAAGCCATATCTTTTCTTCTAAAGTCTGCAACGGTAGTAATTCCTGTTAATGAGGCTATGTTATTAGGGTCGGCAATTTGAATGGTAAAAGCTTGGTTATTTTGCCCAGGTGGTTGATGTCTAATAGTTTGACCATGTGAACCAATGGCCTGGATCTGGGAAGAGTTAATTTGGTTTTTTTCGAGTATTGAGATCACAGCGCTGGCAAAAAACTTTCCTAGTTCAATATCGGTTTCGCCAAGTTTTTTTATTTGGTTAACGCCATCAGGCTGACAAAGATCCAGAATGTCCTTTTTTAATTTCGCCGGGATATCAACATTGATAAAGTCTATAACATTAATGGTCTCGGATAAGTCAATCAATACACAGTCTAAGGCATCCATGCTGGTGCCGGACATTAGCCCTATATAGAGTTTGGAACTCATTCCCTTGAGTTTGCAGGAAGAGTATTTTGAGCAAGGGTAGGAGCTGAGGTTATCGTATTCAGTTGAGTCAATAAAATTTGAGTTTGTTGTAGAAAGCGCGGCATTTCTTCTGCAGGCACTGATTCTGCTTTTGGTAATTGGTCATGTACCGTACGAGGGTTTCTATGCGAACCATCAATCAGGAATTCATAATGTAAATGTGGCCCAGTAGCGCCACCAGTACTGCCAACATAACCTATAACGTCACCTTGTTTAACACGTGACCCTACACGCACACCTCTGGCATATGAAGATAAATGGGCGTATTTGGTTTCAAATCTTTCGCCATGTTGAATAACAACAAGGTTTCCAAAAGACCCGTTTCTTGACGCCCAGGTCACACGCCCATCGCCCGAGGCAACAACAGGAGTACCGGTGGGAGCTGCATAATCGGTACCTTTATGGGCTCGAATAGTATTTAGAATTGGATGGCGTCTTGAAAGCGTGAAGTTAGAACTAATCCGTGTGAAGTCAACAGGGTTTCTGATGAAGGCTTTGCGCATACTTTCACCTTGAGGATTATAGTAGTCAACATCGCCATTTAAATTCACATAACGGATAGCGGTATAGTTTTCGCCCTGATTGGTATATTGAGCTACCTGAATGGCTCCTGTGCCAATAAATTCGCCATCTAGATGACGCTCTTCGTAAAGCACATTAAAACTATCACCTTCACGTGTGTCCAGCATGAAATCAACCACGCCACCAAAAATACCGGCTATTTCCATGGTGACCGCTGCAGAAATCCCTCCACGCTGCGCTGCCAGAAATAATGAATCATCAATAGCGGCTTCTTTATATCTGGGAATAATTTGTGGCTCGCGTTCTACATGTGCAATATCAAATTTGTTTGTAGCATTTAATTTGAAGAGATAACTTTCAAGTGGGCTGATAATGACCTCAAGTTCATTTAATTTCTTCTCTTCATTAATTGTAAATGCAAGTTTATAACCAGGGTAAAGCCTGGTAAGTATGCTTGCATCGCTACCGCTATTGGAAACTCGATAAACATCTTGAGGTGTGAGACCTGCTCGGTCAAAGATTAAAGATAAATTGTCACCAGAGCGAACTTCGACAATGGATCTGCTGTCCTGTATTTTCTCTTGCTCATCCAGCTCAGTTTCAGTGCTAATAATATTTTCGACAGGAGCTTCATCAATGTTTTTTAAAGGATCAAAAGTAGAGGTAGAAAAAGGTGAAGTATTGGCACGGAGGATTAAGTCATGGTTTTGTGGTTCTGGGACAATTGATTCAGAATCCGGGACCAGGACTAAAATTAATAATGTAAATACCAGCCCTAAACAGGCATTACGATGCTTGTAAGGAAGATCATTTGGCGCCAGCTTTTTAATCAGCTGTTTTGTTAAATCAATAAGATTCATTTTAATCCTATAGTATCTTATCCAATATATAAGCTAAGCTACTGGAAACCCAGAGGATTTTATCTTGCTTATTTTGATCTGCCAAGCACTTATTTCAAAAATATATCTGTCCTGGATACGAGGATTTTAGGCTTAAATGCAAATATGGCTTGTAATTGCAGGGCTATCTTGTAAAGTTGCCGCTTTTATTTTTTACGATAGTTATGGAATGTACTAACTTGAATATTGTTGAAGAACTCAGAAACCGGGGCCTAATAGCCCAAACCGCTGGTGAAGAGGAGCTGGAAAGTCACTTATTATCGGGTATGCGTACCGTCTATTGTGGCTTTGACCCTACCGCTGATAGTTTGCACATAGGCAGTTTGGTGCCTTTATTGGCCCTTAAGCGTTTCCAGCTATCAGGTCATAAACCGCTAGCTGTAGCCGGTGGTGCAACAGGAATGATCGGTGACCCAAGCTTCAAATCGCAGGAGAGAAAGTTAAATTCTGCTGAAGTGACACAAGCATGGACTGCCAGTATCAAAAAGCAGTTAGAGCAGTTTATTGATTTTGATTGTGGGAAAAACTCTGCTTTAGTCGTCAATAATCTGGAATGGACTGAAAACCTCGATATTATTTCGTTCTTGCGAGATATTGGCAAACACTTCTCAGTTAATGCCATGATCCAGAAAGAAAGCGTGAAACAGCGTATAGAGCGTGAAGGAGAGGGAATCTCCTTCACGGAGTTTGCGTACAGTATTTTGCAATCTTATGATTTTGCCCATCTAAATAGTATGTTTGACTGCACTGTGCAGATTGGTGGAAGCGATCAGTGGGGGAATATCACTGCAGGTATAGATCTTACCCGTCGAATGAATCAAAAACAGGTTTATGGCCTTACTTTACCTCTGGTTACCAAAGCGGATGGTGGTAAGTTCGGTAAAACTGAAGATGGCACTATCTGGCTTGATCCTGCAAGGACATCTTGTTACGCCTTTTATCAGTTCTGGATCAACACAGCCGATGCCGATGTTTATAACTTCTTGAAATACTTCACTTTTTTAGATGTGGCAGAAATAGATGCAATAGAAGAAAAAGATAAAAGTGCTCAAGGGAGGCCGGAAGCTCAAGGCATACTAGCTAAAGAAGTGACCAAGCTAGTCCATGGTGAAGAAGGTCTTGTTGCGGCGGAGCGTATCTCTGAAGCTTTATTCAGTGGTGATATTTCAGTTATGACAGAAAGTGACTTTGAGCAATTAAAACAGGATGGAATGCCATCGTCTGTTTCTTCTGATGCAACTCTGACTTTGGTTCAGGCACTAGTTGACAGCGAACTAGCCAGTTCCAATAAAATGGCTCGTGAATTTATAGGCAATGGCGCTGTAACAGTTAATGGTAAAAAGATTTCAGACAGCGCTATTGAACTTGTTTGGGATACAGCTTTTTTCGGGAAATATTTTCTCTTAAAGCGTGGGAAAAAGCTTTTTCATCTGCTTTATAAAGCCTAAAACTGGTTTACTTAGTAAAATTAGAAGGCCTAATTAGGGCCGTTTTGAATCACTTATACCTAAAGCTCTTGTCTGTAAATGCTGACTCTGTATAATGCGCGTTCCCGTGATTATGCATGGGGTTTATGCGCTGTTTTAATAATATTCCAGACCTAAAGGTTGGGTCTGTAGTTCAGTTGCTTAGAGCGTACCCCCTTAGCAGGTAAAGAGGAGGGTGAGGTCGGTAAGCGACCTATTTAGTAATATTCCAGACGTAAAGTTTGGGTCTGTAGCTCAGTTGCTTAGAGCGTACCCCCTTAGCAGGTAAAGAGGAGGGTGAGGTCGGTAAGCGACCTATTTAGTAATATTCCAGACGTAAAGTTTGGGTCTGTAGCTCAGTTGGTTAGAGCGCACCCCTGATAAGGGTGAGGTCGGTGGTTCAAATCCACCCAGACCCACCAGTCTGCTGACTGGCCTTCCTTGATCGACCACTAAAATCTTCCTTTATATTCTATCCACTTCTGGTCGAGAGCCGACATTGAATAACTTCAATTATATGTTCATTCAATCAGTGTTTTAAAAGCTCTAATGGAGTTAAATAAATACAAAAGTAATTTTTATTAAAAGAAAATTGAGGAGATGATTTTGGGCAATACTAGGGGCAGTCTTTTTATGGTTCTTTCGATGGCCGCTTTTTCCATCGAAGACATGTTTATAAAAGCTGCCGCGAATAAAGTTTCCATTGGTTTGATCATGGCTTTATTTGGCTTAGGTGGCATGTTGATTTTTATGATACTGACATGGCAAAGAGGTGAGTCCATTTTCAATACCGAAATTCTTTCCCGGCCAATATTGGTACGTGCTGGGTGTGAAGTAATTGGACGACTAACATTTGCTTTAGCTATTACCCTAACACCATTATCTAGTGCTTCAGCAATTCTTCAAGCTACGCCATTGGTAGCAGTAATAGGGGCTGCATTAATCTTTAAAGAGAGGATCGGTGCAATGAGATGGTTTGCTATTTTGCTAGGGTTTGTTGGCGTGTTAATGATTATTCGACCAGGGCTTGCAGGTTTTGAAGCCGCCTCATTATTTGCGCTTATAGCAACCTTAGGCTTTGCCGGTCGTGATCTGGCAACTCGAGGAGCGCCATTAGTGCTATCAAATATGCAACTAGGGGTTTATGGTTTTTTTGTATTAATCCCCACAGGGTTAGCTATGCTTTTTTACAATAACGAATCCATACAATTAGATTTAATTGTGGGTTCTCAAATACTCGGAGCTGTTATTTTTGGAGTTGCGGCATATTATGCACTAACTATAGCAATGAGAACTGGCGATGTATCAGTTGTATCTCCATTTCGTTATACGCGTTTATTGTTTGCGCTGATTTGGGGCGCGCTTATTTTTAGTGAAAGGCCCGACATGATGACCTTGTTAGGGGGAATGATTATAATAATAAGCGGCAGTTATACCCTGATTCAAAGTCGACGTTTTTTGAAAATTAACCCTGCTGGATAGATAAGTTGATTGAAAATTAGAATTAGAAACGCGTTGAGTAAAAATATTAAATTATAGTTTTCTTATACAATTTTCAAAGCCTAGCCAATGCCCACTTTTGGCCGAAAGCCGACAGTCGCTCTTTGTTGCTAAAGAGTCTTTTGGAATTGGATTCGGCTACTTGGTTTGATGAATAAATCTAAAGGTTAGATTAATTCTAGGCTCAGTAATCTTCATTTGCTTCGGTACCTGATGTTCCCAATATTGTTGAAAATCCCCCCGCATAATTAACAAAGTGCCAGCATGTAGTTCAATCCTGTGCTTGTTAACCTTTTCTGCTTGAAGGCGGTAATCAAAATAGCGAGATGTCCCTAGTGATAAAGAAAAAATTACAGGTTGTTTGCCTAACTCTTTTTCTGAATCAGCATGCCAGCCAACTGAATCTTTTCCGTCCCTGTAGAGATTACTGAGAACACTATTAACAGGGGTATTAAATTCCTTATTTAATTTTTCTTTAATCTCATACAGTGCGGAGTGCCAGGGTAAAGCTTTATAGCTTGTTCCAGAATAGCGATAAGTTTTCCCGGCATCACCATACCAGGCGACCAGTCGTGGTGATTGGACAGGTTTGCCTGCCATCATCAAGGTTTCTGTGTCCCATGCCAGCTCTTTTGAAAATAGTTCAAAGTATTGGCGGCTTTCCGATTGAGTTAACCATTCGGGATAACAAATTAATTCTCCCTGTTCTCTGGTTAGTGAAATAGCCTGTTGATGATGCTGAGAAAATAGATCTTCCATGAAGCAATTAAAGCAGAAATATAGAGCTGATAAATAGTCTCCTTACGGCACAGTGTTTTATACTGAGTTACATGATTTGCCCAAAATGCCAATATGAAGCCCAGGATCATGATAGAGACATTGCAGAAGGAGTGTGTCCTGCTTGTGGTATCGCTTATAAAAAGTGGCGTGAAGAGTCTGAAGATAAAATTATTAATAAGCCAAATATAGAGGTGGGAGAGCCTCTGTTAAGTCGGTTTTATTATTATGTTTTTTTCATGCCAAGTGACCGTGATGAGAGTGCCTTTTGGGGACGCAGCATTTTGTTTGTCTGGTTTTTTATCTGGGGCTGGAGCTTTATTCTGCAAGGTATTGACTGGAGTTATATAGGCGGCTCTTTTTTACATTATGTAAATTTACCTTTTCATGAATACGGGCATATTTTTTTCAGGCCTTTTGGAACAGTCTGGATGTTCATGGGGGGTAGTTTTTTTCAAATACTAGTGCCCTTGGCGCCTTTAGCTTATTTTATGGTTTTGAAGAGAGATAATTTTGCAGCGTCCTTGATGCTATGGTGGTCTGGGCAAAACTTTATAGATGTTTCACCTTATATTGCTGATGCGCCGACTAGATATCTACCTCTCATCACACGGATAGATTCCACGCATGATTGGTGGAACGTTCTTAATATGACAAATAATATGGACAATGCCGCATTTTATGCCAGAATTTGTTTTTTGCTGGGTGTGCTAGTCATTGTTCTAAGTCAGCTTTGGGGAGCAAAACTTTTGCTGGTGGAATTAAAGGGCAGGATTGCTAATCCTGAATTATAAAAATGCTAAAAAAAATATCATTATTAACTTATATCTTTGTCCTCAGTACGCATTTATATGCCCAGCAAATAAATTACGAGTCGCTATTTAACGGGTTTTGGAATTCAGCTGATACGGAAGAAGCTGAAGCAAGTATTGCCGATATTCTTCAAAGTGGCATCAGTTTTAATGAAGCCTATCAGATACTACAAGCAGGAAAGCAATATAAACAGGCAGAACCAGGGGTAGTTTTACGCTCTTATGTGGCAGTCGATGGTATTGAATATTTTTATCACTTAAATGTCCCGGACAATTATGACCCTTCCAGACAATATCCTGTTCGCTTCGAGTTGCACGGCGGCCTGGGCGGCAGAACAAGTAATGGTCCGGGGGGGCGTGAAAGCCGTGATAATGGAAGAACTCGTCTGGAGAGCGCTGAGCAAATCTATATTATGCCTTACGCTTCAATCAACCAGCCTTGGTGGGGTCTTAGTCAGATCGAAAACATTCGAAAAATCCTTGATCTGGTAAAGCGGGAATATAACGTCGATGAGAACCGGGTAGTGCTTGGTGGTATTTCAGATGGAGGCACTGGCGCCTGGTATGTCGCTATGCACGAAAACACGCGCTTTGCTTCATTTTATTCTTTTATTGGCTACACAATGGTGCTGGCCAACCCATCAATATCGGACGGAAGTTCGCAGCTGCATAATTTATTAGGCAAGCCATGGTATGCAATTAACGGTGGTCGGGATCGGCTGTATCCAACTTCTCGCGTTACACCTTTTATTACATATTTGCAGACTAAAGGCATCGATATAGAGTATCACCCCCTGCGCAATGGTGAGCACAATACACGATGGTGGCCAGAGTGGCGGGAGGATTTCGAGAATTTTGTGACAACCCACCCCAGACAAGCTAATCCAGCTTCAATTAGCTGGAAGGCAGCACAGGGATCAAATATGCGTTCACACTGGCTCTTAATAGAAGAACTAGACTTTGCGCAAGAGAGTCCGATCCCCTTGTTTGAAGTGGGCGTTGATCCTGCCGACGGATCCACTGTACTCACTATGGAGGATGCTGGGCGAGTGGATTTGGTAAGAGAAGGAAATAATATACAAGCTATCAGCGATGGCGTTGGTTCGTTCCGTCTATTGCTGTCACCAGAAGTGATTGATTTTTCTCAAGCAGTAACAGTAACAGTCAATAATGAAGTTAAATTTCAGGGTTTGCTGGAACCCAGCCTTGAAACTTTATTGAGTTGGGCTGCCAAAGATAATGACAGGCGGATGTTATATGCAGCAGAAATTCTTATAGCGCCTTGAGACTGCTGCTGACCTTACATTGTTTTCAGCTTTTTAAGGTTTAATTCAAGCCACTGTATGGCAATGATGCTCATAGCATTGTTGATTTCACCATTTCGGACAGCCGCTTCTGCTATTGTTCTATCGATTATTATGCTCCGAATATTTTCGGATTCACTTTCCAATCTGAAAACTCCTTCTTCCTACAGGCGAATCAATAACGCAGTAAGCTCGATCTTTTAAGTAAAATCAGACTTTAATAAATGACAGATCGACAATAATCCAAGATTACTAGATTTTAGTGAGCAGTCCGATTATGCTTTTCCCCTAAAGAATAATCAGGACGCTACATTGAACAAAAACCACATTATTTCTTTGCTACTGCTTTTACCCTTAAGTATGCATGTTTATGCTCAGCAGTTAACTGCTTACGAGCGCTTACCGCGAGATCTTCTGGCAGTAGACCCTCCATCATCCAGAGTCACTGGTGAGCCTGGTCAGATGCAAATTGTTAATCGAAGCTGTCACTCAGTACCCAGAGACGAGATTCGTCGTCGTATGGTTGATATAGCCGTTCAGGAATGGGCTTATTTTGGTCTTAGCGTGGATGACATGACCAGTATTAGCGAAACTCAGTTAGCGCCTCGAGATGCCAATGGACGTAGACGCTTTTATCGACCTAGTTATGAAGAGGCGGCTCGTGTTGCTGACTCTATTGCCGGTTACTGGTCTGCGGCACCGGATAGTAGTTGGATTTTGGCAAAACAAAATCAGAACTGGCAGCAAGATGGATTAGGCGCTCGTTGGCGTGACTTCTGGTCTGCCGCATTTATTTCCTGGGTTGCCTGTGAAAGTGGTCTGGGAGAAATGAGTGAATTTTCAAGGGCCATTGCTCACCATACCTATATTGATCAGGCGATTCTGTCGCGGGATGGCTTAATAGATAATGCGGCTTATATAGCCTTTGATATTGGTGAAGCTCAAATCAATCCAGGCGATTTGCTTTGTAGAGGATCGCGACCTGAATACAAAAGCCTTGAACAGCGTAGAGATCATCTTGGCGAAGGAGCCAGAACCCATTGCGATATCGTCGTATCGGTTGATGAGTCAGCCGGTGAAATTAAAGCCATTGGCGGCAATGTAAGGGCGTCTGTAAGGCTTAAAATATTTCCAGGTACGACGAGAGAGCAAGGATATTTTGCACCCTTACCTTATGCCGGGCGTCAGCTCTTTGCACATCTTCAATTGCAGGCAGAGCCAATTGAAGAGAATGCTATGCTCAATAGTCCGACATTGAAAAACCTGGATACCCTTTCATCAACAATTATACCTAATAGAACACTTGAATTCCGGCCTTAATACTTTGCGGGCCTTGGCTTACTAATTACCCATATACATCTGGGCTTTAGAATGCGAGGCGAAAGCATGACTCGCCTCGAAGTTTTTTTGATGCTGCTTTTACTTTTAGAATAACTAATTAGTAGTTACATCTGGTTAGTAGTTACATTTGGTGAGATACCAGGAGAATATCAGGAAGCCAATTGATAAATTATTAAACACGGAATATAAACGATATAGTCGTTATGGTTTTAAGTTTAGTAATTTGCTTATCAGTATTTATTCTTATGCCAGGGTTAATTCTCAACATGGTCAGGAAGCGGGGGAACTGATGCTTAAAGATGTCACTAAAATAATACAATCGGAGTTAAGAGAGCCCGATGTTCCAGCATTATGGGAGCGAGAAATGATTTTAATATTGCTGCCGTATACTGCTAAGGAAAGTGCACGATTAGTGGCTAATAGAATTTGTAAAAAAATATCAGATCATGAATTCTTCATTGGAAGTAAAATGGAAAAGGCAATAGCTAGTATAGAAATAGTTGAGGTAAATGAAGAAGGCTTAACGAGTAATATTCAAAAATTAGAGCTGCTACATTAAAAAGCAACAAAACAGCCAAATAGCAGCGTTGTTAGTGAATAGACAGATTTTATATTGGATAAAGTAATGACTTTTAAGTGTTCAATAATTATTCCTAACTATAATGGCGAAAAACTAATGCAACAGAATCTCCCCGCCGTCATACGAGAATGTGAAAGTTTTAACAATGATTGTGAAGTTATTGTAGTTGATGATGCGTCAAGTGATAACAGCGTAAAAATCCTTCAGGCGCAATTTGCTTCAGTCAAAATTGTTCAACATGAAATTAATAAAGGTTTTGCAGAGGGTATTCACTCTGGCGTTTCTGCAGCTAAATATGAATTAGTGTTTTTGTTGAATTCAGATGTTCAGCCAAAATCGGGTTGTTTGAACAAGCTCGTAAAGTATTTTGAGCAGCCAGATACTTTTGCAGTAAATCCTCTTATTCTCAACCAGGATAATGAAATTAATCAAAGCTCTTGGACTCGATCCCAATTTTCACATGGCAGATTAAAATTAAAACCCTGGGATATTTCTGATTTACCTGGCATGAGAGAAAATGATGAAGCCTATATAACGCTTTATTGTTCAGGAGGGTCTGTGATGATACGCAAAGAGATGTTTAACAAGCTCGGGGGATTTAGCGATTTGTATAAACCTTTTTATTATGAGGATTTCGACTTAGGACTTAGGGCGTGGTATCAAGGCTGGCCTTCTTATTTTTGCCCCGGGGCTGAAGTCATTCATGCAGATAAAGGAACTATCGAAGATCATTTCAAATCTGACCTCATAAAAAGCACGCAGCGTCGTAATCGATATTTTCTAGAATGGGTCCATTTTCCTAAAATACGCCTTATCTTTTCAACTATCCCATTTACATTGATGCAATTACTGGGTGAATTAATTTTATTCGATAAAAAAAATGTTAGGGCATTTTTTGCAGCGATAACAAATCTCAAGGAGATCAGAAAACACAGAAAAGCCATAGCATCAAAAAAATTAAAGTTAAATAAAATTATAGAATTAACTAATAACTAAATTTGTAATCAAAACAGCCTGAGTATAAACATGCATTATTTTTCTACTAACAGGCTTTTCAAGCGTTAATTAGGTGAGCGCTTAGCATTCAATCTGTACCAGATAACTTGCTATCATCTTTATTGACATTTTCTGGGTGCTTATACAGACTCATAACACTTTCTAGCTGAGGGACCCTAATGCCAAAATTTTTAATAAATTACATCTTGCTGGGTGTGGGGATATTACTTTCACCCTTAAGCGCTGCTCAAGCCCAGTCATCTGCTTGTGAGGCGCTTATTTCGCTTGGACTTGCTGATGGAGTTATCAATAGCGCTGAATACGTTGATGCTGGAAGTTTTAATCCTCCAACCACAAGAGAAACAGATGCTTACAGTGCTTTGGGGGCATTTTGCAGAATTAGTGCAGTGCTGTCTCCGGTTGAAGGCTCTAATATTAAAATTGAAGTTTGGCTGCCTGTTGAAGCTTGGAATAATAAGCTGGTAGCTGTAGGTAATGGAGGCCTGGCCGGGTCTATTAGCTATAACGCTCTTGCGGGGGCTGTTGCAGAAGGTTTTGCTGCCGTGAGCACAAATACCGGACATGAAGGCCAGGATCCTGATTTTTTAACAGACAGGGTTCTTCTAGCTGATTTTGCCTACCGGGCAATACATGAAATGACAGTAACGGCTAAATCTGTAGTGACGAACTATTATTCAGTTAACCCACGTTTTACTTATTTCAACGGTTGTTCAACAGGAGGCAGGCAAGCATTAACAGCAGCACAACGTTATCCAGATGATTTTGACGGCATCGTAGCTGGAGCTCCAGCTAATTCAACAGTTCGTATGACCATGCAACAACTATGGAATAGTCGAGTTGTTAACAGCATGAGAGATATGGATTTAAGTTCAGAGGATTTTGCTAAATTAAACGATTATGTGTTGTCTTCATGCGACAGTTTAGATGGCCTGGAGGATGGTTTAATCGAAAATCCGGCAATGTGCATGGCGGATCCAGCTAATGTTCCAGGTTTTAGTCAGGAAGAAATTGAAGCACTTAGGCTTATCTATCAGGGTGCTGTGAACCCTGTAAGCGGAGAATTAATTTATCCGGGTTTTGCCAAGGGCAGTGAGCTGGCTTGGACAGCAATGGTCAGAAAAGAACCCTTTTCTTATTCAAATGATATGCAAACCTTTGTCGTTAATCAGGACCCCGCATGGGATTTTATGGCCTTGGACTATTCTCGTGATTTAAGTATTTTGGATGATCGTGTTAATGCACTGGGCATGCAGGCTATAAACCCAGATATTTCTGAATTCATCAATAATGGCGGGAAGCTACTTCTTTACCATGGCTGGAATGACCCTTTAATTTCTCCCTTTAATACAATTAATTACTATAAGGAGGTGCTATCGACTATAGGTTCTGAGGCGCAGGATGCCATTAGTCTTTTCATGATGCCTGGCGTAAACCATTGTGCTGGTGGAATTGGTTTTGATACCTGGAGCAAACTTCAAGTCATTGACGATTGGCGTGAATCCGGACAAAGTCCTGGGCGAATCAATGCGGCTCATCTTGAAGATGGAATAGAGACTACTCGGCCACTTTGTGCATATCCCCAAGTTGCAGTATATACTTCCCGGGGTGATGCTGGTGATGCTGCCAGCTTTGAATGTCGATAACACACATATAATCACAAAATATATTCATTTTTGAAGCCTGCCTAAGGGGCAAGGTTTCCATATTTTATTGAGGGTAAACATGGGGTTATTAGTTAAAGGGGAGTGGAGCACTGATTGGTATGATACTGATTCTTCAGGAGGCGAGTTTATACGAACAGATGCTCAATTTAGAAATCAAATAGGCGACGATAATTTTCCAGCAGAAGCCGGGCGATATCATTTGTTTGTTTCTTTGGCCTGCCCCTGGGCACATCGCACCTTAATATTTCGGACCATAAAGAAACTTGAGGATATTATCGGCGTAACCGTTGTTGAAGCAGAAATGCTTGAACATGGATGGGTTATTAGTGACCAGGAAAGTCTTAAATATGGATTTCATGCTTGTCCTATTCCGGACATAGCCTATATGTACCAGGTATACACAACTCAGCAATCCGATTATTCCGGCCGGGTTACTGTGCCGGTGTTATGGGATAAAAAGAATAATTGCATAGTCAATAATGAGTCTTCAGAAATTATTCGTATGTTGAATACTGCATTTAGTGAGTTTACGGATGATGACACCGATTATTATCCCGATGCCTTCCGCGGAGCTATTGATGAAATTAATGAATTGGTTTACCACAATATAAATAACGGGGTTTACAAGTGTGGGTTTGCCACCCAGCAGGATGTATACGAAAAGCATTACAAAAACCTGTTTGCAGCCATGGACCAGGTTGAAAGTATTTTAAGTCAGCAAAGATACCTTGTCGGAAGTAAAATCACCGAGGCAGATTGGCGTCTTTTTACGACTCTTATCAGGTTTGACTGTGTGTATTATGGCCATTTCAAAACCAATAAAAAACGAATAGAGGACTATCCTAATATCTCTAACTACGTCCGGGAGCTATATCAAGTGCCGGGAGTGAAGGAAACAGTTAGCTTCAGGCATATAAAAGTGCATTATTATTATAGTCATGACATGATAAATCCAACTCAGATAGTGCCTGTTGGGCCTGAAATTGATTATGAGCGGCCACATAACAGGGCCGGTATAAAGTGATAGTTTTCAATGATTTCAAGGTGTTAAAATCATGCGTATGAGCCTCAGGGAGGCATAAATGCTTAGGTGTAAAAACCTTATAAATAATAAAGGTTTATCAGATAGTACTGAACTGGCATGGCGAAATGTGCAATTATTCTGCATCTTATCTTTTTTTTATGAATAACGGTTGCAGTTTTTTGAAAATCTAGGGCATAATCGGAGACAGTTAGATGAAAGACAGTTTTTTTGTACCAAAACTCGATAACAATTACAGTAATACAGGGGGTTAGATAATGTTTATCACCAAAAAATCACTACCGAGACGTACAGTATTAAAAGGCGCCGGTGTAACTATGGGCTTGCCAATGTTGGAAGCAATGATTCCAGCTGCAAGCGCTCAGGACTCAGCTGCACCTCAGCTAAGATTTGCATCTATTTACACTCCTCACGGTGTAATTCTTGATGAGTATGTACCTACTACTGAAGGTGCTGATTATGAGATGACTCAGATCTTAAAACCTCTTGAGCCTTTCCGTAATCAAATGCAGGTTTTCAGCAACATGAAATTGAATACTGCGAACACAACTGGTTCAGGACACGCTACTTCTAGCTGTACCTGGATGAGTGGTGCAGTTGCTAAAGATACTTCTGGTGCTGACGTAGAAGCGGGTAAAACCATTGACCAAATTATTGCAGATCACATTGGCCAAGACACTCCATTACCTTCTCTAGAATTAGCAATTGAAGATGCCGGCGCAATGATTGGTGCTTGTGACGGAACTAGTAGTTGTGGCTACATCAATACGATTGCATGGAAAGAAGCTAACCAGCCTCTTCCTATGGAAATTAACCCACGTGTTGTTTTCGAGCGTATGTTCGGATATGGCGCTACTACTGAAGAGCGTCTGGTTCGTGCTCAGACTGACAAGAGTTTATTAGACTCAATCATGGTATCTGCTGCAAATATGGAAAGCAGACTGGGTATTCGTGACCAGAGACGTATTAATGACTTCCTGGAAAATGTTCGTGAAGTTGAAAGACGTATTGGTAATCTTGAAGGCCGTATGAGAGAGCAAGGTTCTAACTTATCTGCTGCTCCTGTTGAGATTCCAGAATTATATGATGATCACGTTCGTATACAGTTTGAGTTGATGGCTTTGGCTTTCCAAACTGATACTACTCGTGTATCCAGCATGATGCTTTCACGTGAGTTGAATCAGCGTACCTATCCTCAGATCGGTGTGCCTGAGCAACATCACGGTGTATCTCACCATGGCTATAATCCTGAAAGACAGGCATTACATGCTCTGATTAACACTTATCACTCTAAACTGGTTTCTGACTACTTAGTTGCGAAATTGGCTGAAGTTGAAGATGTTAACGGCAGCCTACTAGACAACACTGTTATTTATTATGGTGCTGGTATGGGTGACGGTAACGTGCATAGTAAAGACCCATTATCTAATGTTGTTATTGGTGGTGGTGCTGGTCAACTTCGTAGCGGACATCATACTGATGTGATCGCTGAGAATGGTGACTCAACTCCAAACGCTAACTTGTTACTAGGCATTTTGGATGTATACGGCATTCACCTTGATCAATTAGGTCACAGTAATGGACGTATCAGTATTTCTAAAGCTTAATTAGTAGCTGATAGTTTAAAATATAAAGCCCGTTATACCTTCGGTATAACGGGTTTTTTATGTCTAAAATATTAGCATGTTAACTCCTGTCTCAAATCTAGTATCAAGGCAATTTGCTTTACTAAGCTTAAGCATTTCCTAGACAAGTAGAATATTTGTTTTACCTAAACGGGTTCTGACTTATCTACTTGGCTAGTAGATAGTGGACGTATATACTTTCTGTTCTTGAATTTATCTTCTTATGGAAGAAACCATGGCTAAAGAAAAAAAGAAAAAGAATAGTCAATTGATTATTCGGCTGAATAAAGAAGAGAAAGAAGCCTTTATTGAGCTTTGCGATGATCTTGATACTAGTGCAGCAAGAGAAGTGCGTCACTTTATTCGAAAGTTTCTAAAAGAGCATGAAGAATAATAGAGCAAATAAATAGAGCGAATTAAAAGTTAAAATAAATATCAATGCTAAAACATATAGTAAGTTAATAATTTAAAAAATTTATATTAATAAAAATGCCAGGTAATTAAGCAGTTATCTGGCTTTTTTATTTCGGCTACTTTACAAACATGTTATTAATTTGCTTCTGCCTGGCTTGTTTTAAAAGGACTAAGAATATTATTTGATAGTCTAATCTAATTTTACGGCTTATTTGATGAGAGTTATCATCTGCTACTCTAGGGACTAGAGCAAATAAGCTCTAATTTGCAGAAGATTTAGCACTTTTTGTACATTTTATCTTCATAGATAGCATAAATGTATGAAGCTTATAACTACCATTAATATTGACCTTTTTGAGCCACCTCTAATTCACGGTACACTGTGGTTAAATATTAAATACTTAACATAATGCGGTATATAATCTCCTGATGCTGAATAGACCCAAATCATTGACGCTGCTGCCGTATGAGTTTGCCCGTTTGAATCGAGTGCTGGTTCGACCCGATTCGGCTGAGCTGATACATACTCAGGCTCTTGAAAACTGGGTGCTTTCTGAGCTTATTCGTTGTAATGATGCCAATTTATCTCTGAAAGAGGTCGATAATGAGGAATTTGATCAACTATTAGCTCGTCTTTACCAAAATCAGCAATCATCTTCAGAAACGGTAATGGCCTGAATAAAAGATTTTGTTGATCTGGAAGAGGCAGCTGCTGCACTAGAAGACTCAGTTGATTTGCTTGATTCAGAAAATGATGCGCCGATTATACGTCTTCTCAATTCGATATTAGCTGAGGCACTGAAATAGCAGGCTTAAGACATACACATCGAACCCTATGAAAAACAAGCCGTCGTTAGATTTCGGCTGGATGGTGTTTTGCGAACAGTGTTAAGTCCTTCAGTACAAATTGAAGCGGTGATAGCAGAAATTTCCCAGGACCAGGCAGCCAGGCTTAGTGCACAGTTGGTTTATGCTGATCAACAAGCCGGCGGTTATTTAACACAGTTTGATAATCTTTTGGCAACTATAATTAGTGTCGGTAGCGGTGATCTGTCATCTACCTCGGATGCTGTTACTGGTGCGCTGGCGAATGTTCAGGGAGCGGTAATTGGCGGTGGTGATTTTGACTCAGCAGAAGGTCGAGGCTTTGGTTTATTAATTCAGGCATTGGAATCTGATGCTAACACGCGGGTATTATCGCAACCTTCTATTGTCACGTTGGATAATGAAGAAGGTTATATTGCCGTTGGTACTGAGGTGCCTTTTATTACAGGTAGTTTTACTTCATCCAACAATAACGCCAATAATCCATTCCAAACCATTGATCGTGAAACAGTAGGTATCGAATTAACAGTAACGCCACAAGTGAGTGAAGGCACTTTGGTGCGCCTGACTATTCAACAAAAATCATCAAGTTTATTGGCAACGCCTGCCCAGTTGGGAACAGCCGATGTCGTTACCGCTGAGCGTGAAATTACAACCAATGTGCTGGTAGAAGATGGCGAGTTTCTAATATTGGGAGGCTTGATGGATGATCAATACGATAACACTGAAACCAGAGTGCCTTTCCTGGGCAGTATGCCTCTACTTGGTCCTTTATTTCGTTCGACCAACAATGGTGATGACCAAGGAGTGTTAATGGTTTTTATTCGCCCGACGATTATTCGTGATAGTCAAAGTGCCAGCGATTTATCCGCAGACCGATTTAACTATTTAATCAGTCGAGATATTGAAGTTGGCGAAGAAGAAACCACTCCGTTTTCAGAAAGCCTTGAAGAAATTCGAGCTCAAGATTAAAACTGTTTTTTAACTAAAAAAAACGCCACTCATTGAGTGGCGTTTTTAGTTCTAGATTGAAAGTAAGAGTTTAGTTGTTTACAAACTCAGGGTAGGCTACTACACCACACTCTGACATGTCAACACCTTCAGCTTCTTCCTCTTCAGAGACTCGGATACCCATAATCATTTTAAGTATCAACCAGACGATGAAGCTGGTAACAAATACCCAGATAAAGATAGTCAGTATTCCAACAATCTGACCAGAGACGCTAGCACCACCAGTCACACAAACTACCATTACGCCAAAGATACCAACCACTCCATGAACGGATAATGCACCTACAGGATCATCAATTTTCAGTTTGTCGAAAGCAAGAATACTAAAGACAACGATGATGCCGCCGATCAGGCCAACGATAGTTGAAGCCAGTGGGCCTGGAGAAGCCGGGTCAGCAGTAATGGCCACCAGTCCCGCTAAAGCACCATTGAGGATCATGGTTAAATCAGCTTTACCAAACAGGATGCGTGATACGATCAAGGCGCCTATCAATCCACCCGCAGCGGCTGCATTGGTATTAAGGAACACGTTAGCTACTTCGTTTGCAACACCAATACCACCCAGTTTTAAGGTAGAGCCACCATTAAAGCCGAACCAGCCCATCCATAGAATGAAAGTACCCAAGGTCGCTAAAGGCATATTGGCACCTGGGATAGGTTTGACTGAACCATCAGCAGCATATTTACCTTTACGTGGACCGAGCAAGAGGACACCAGCAAGAGCTGCAGCAGCGCCGGCTAAATGTACAATCCCAGATCCGGCATAGTCGCTGTAATTTAATTCAAACATACCAAATACAGAAGCACCACCCCAGGTCCAGCTACCTTCCATAGGATAGATAAGGCCTGTCATGACAACTGCAAAGAAAAGGAATGCCCAAAGCTTCATTCGTTCTGCAACGGCTCCAGATACAATAGACATCGCTGTAGCAACGAATACAACCTGGAAGAAGAAATCAGAAGCACCAGAATAGTCGCTCATGTCACCGAAGCCGGCCTCAGTAGATGAAGCAAGTACAGCAGCAACAGCAGCGTCATCCATTTCAGCAACAGTTGTGATACCACTCAGGAAGACACCGCCATCGTACATAATTGCATAACCGCAGATCATGTACATAGTACAAGCCACTGCAAATAGCGATACGTTTTTGGCAAGAATTTCTGTGGTGTTTTTAGAACGAACCAGACCAGCTTCCAACATTGCAAAACCGGCGGCCATCCACATAACTAAAGCTCCAGTCACCAGGAAGTAAAAGGTATCCATGGCGTACTGTAGTTCAAAAATATAATTTAGATTGCTTTCCATACTAAGCCCTCCTAAAAGCTTGGTATAACTTTAAGTTCAAATAGATCAATTGCTTAAATAGCTTCTTCGCCGGATTCACCGGTACGAATACGAATGGCTTGAGTAATATCAGAGATGAAGATTTTGCCATCCCCTATTTTGCCCGTATTAGCTGCTTTAGTGATGGTTTCAATGGTTTGATCCAGTGAAGCGTCGGTAACTGCTACTTCAATTTTTAATTTCGGTAGAAAGTCCACAACATACTCTGCACCACGATAAAGCTCAGTGTGCCCTTTTTGACGACCAAAGCCTTTAACTTCTGTGACTGTGATCCCCTGAACTCCTATTTCTGATAGTGCTTCCCTGACGTCATCAAGCTTGAATGGCTTGATAATCGCATTAATCATTTTCATTAGATTCTCCTGCATTTAGTTTTAGCAGCTATTTCTACATTGATTGATAGTCGGGCTGCCGAGAAACAAAGTTTTATAATTAGCTCCTTAAAAGCCGCAATAGTCAGTTTGCAATCGCTATGCCAACATTTAAATAGCCATATATAACAATGAGTTAAAAATATTATGGAGCCTAAACCATATGCGGCGACACGCTTTTGCACAGCTTTGGTGCATTTTTAAAAGAAATGCGCTTTAAAGATTTTCTTCTTCAGGGGGAGGCGTCCTTTGCATGGCATTATTCCAGTTGCATATTGGTTTAAGGTATGAATTGGCGGGTGGAGGGGCTAAAACGCTTGTTTTTAGATTAGTCTTTATCTTATGCTCCTGTTTAGCATTTTCTGCTGCAATGTTGATGTTGTAACGATCAAATAAAGTGCATAAAAAACACATAATAAAAAAGTGCACAAAAGTGCATAAATTAACCTAATATAATTTTTTTAATAAAAAAAACACAACAAGACGTTTCTGAAGGGGAAAATAATGAGAAAGATCTTTAATCCAGGTTTGTTGATACTTGGCCTCGTGTTATTGCCGGCTATCAGTTTCGCTCAGGAAGTTGATGGAGCCGATACTGCCTGGATTATGACTTCAACGGCCTTGGTTTTGTTTATGACAATTCCTGGCCTTTCCTTGTTTTATGGAGGTCTTGTTCGGGTAAGGAATGTGCTGTCAGTGCTAATGCAATGTTTTGCGATTACCTGTGTAGCATCTATTGTATGGCTGGTTTGTGGCTACAGCTTGGCATTTGGTGAAGGCAATGCTTTTATAGGGGATTTCAGTAACTTTATGTTTGCGGGCATTCAAGAGGACAGTGTTGCAGGGTCTATTCCTGAATCGGTGTTTGCCCTATTCCAAATGACCTTTGCCATTATTACACCAGCACTTATTTTTGGTGGTTTTGCAGAGAGGGTGAAATTTGGTTCAGTAATGCTTTTCAGTATGCTGTGGCTTCTATTGGTCTATGTGCCGATAACTCACTGGGTTTGGGGAGGAGGTTGGTTAGGAGCTATGGGCTTGCTGGATTTTGCTGGAGGAACAGTTGTCCATATTACTGCAGGTATAGCAGCTTTGGTTTGTGCGCTGACAGTTGGAACCAGAAGGGGGTTTGGCAAAACGACTATGGCTCCACATAATATGACGATGACAGTTACCGGTGCGGGCATGCTTTGGGTTGGCTGGTTTGGTTTTAATGGTGGCAGCGCTCTGGCGGCAAATGGTGATGCAGGCATGGCGATGTTGGTTACACATATTTCCGCAGCGGCAGGTTCGATTTCCTGGATGATGATGGAGAAAATTAAATTCGGTAAGCCTTCAGTTTTGGGTATTGTCACTGGTATGGTGGCAGGCTTGGGGACTATTACGCCAGCATCTGGCTATGTAGGACCTGGTGGCGCTCTGGTGATCGGGCTGTGCGCTGGAATAGTTTGTTTCTTCGCGACGCAATATTTAAAACAGGTCTTGAAA
>Ga0222714_10000593_pt1 | contig 41612 bp, 33 predicted proteins | sample C33_3DmetaG_FD_165048 | JGI IMG/M metagenome (GOLD analysis project Ga0222714, IMG submission 165048) | Estuarine water microbial communities from San Francisco Bay, California, United States - C33_3D | ecosystem: Environmental > Aquatic > Marine > Unclassified | place: USA: California...
TCAACTTCACCGGAATGGGTGCTGCTACAGTTACGCGAAGCGGCAATACGATCAACGTTGATGTCCCGGTTGGAGGATATATCTGGACCGCAAGTGACGGTGTCGATAACTACAGCGTGGGGAACGCCGATACAGTTATCTGGCAAGGAGATGGGGCTGTAGATGTAGACCTCGTAGGGTCTACGTTTACGATCTACAGGCCGCTGACCATTGAAGACGATAACGCTGCTGTGGGTGGTAGCGATGTCGAGTACATAAACTTTGACAGCCAAGGTGAGTTCTCTACGTCGCAACCGGTAAACTTCTTAGTTGTCAACGATGGCGCTGGGCAGCGCACAGTGCGGGCATATGTACCGACTGGAGGAACGTATGGCTGGAACATACAGGCTAATGGCACAGCTACAACAGCGGTAGGCGACGGGGCGACAGTAAACTTCCATAGCTCTGACGGTACGGTCGATATTAGCCTAGTCCAAACAGGCTTGTCAATAGCAGTCGATGACATTGACTTGAGTAGACCTCTGACCATTGAAGATGACAACGTGGCTGTTGGTGGAGTAGACACGTTCTTCCTAAACTTCGACAGTCAGAGTTCTACCTCAATGGGTCAAGCAGTTAACTTTGAGGTAGTTGACGATGGTGCTGGGCAGCGCACAGTACGCGGCTGGGTGCCGGCATCCGCTGGGACATACGAATGGATCGCTAGTGACGGTACGAATACCGAAACCGTAGACAACACAGAGACGATCAAGTGGCTGGGTGGCACGAATATCACAGTGACATTAGACACCATCGCCAAAGCTTTCACGATAAGCACTATACCGTACTACTTGAATGTCGAGGCCTCAGGGACATCTGGCACAGAGCAGATAGATTCTGGAGAGACCATCAGTTTCGTTGGCATAGACGGCATAGAGGTGACGAGAACTGGCAGCGCAATAAGCATAGGTATCGACGATACCGACCCACCCTGGGGGCCAGGCGCGACTGTAAAGAGAAGGATGTCAGGAGAGATTGTTTTCACGGCCGGCGCTGCAGACGACTTCGGTGGCGTACCAGATTACTATTACGGCGTACGTAGGTATGTCGACATAGTCCACAACTGGGGGCTGTCTTCGCTGAACAACTTCCACTTAGAGCTAGTTGATAAGCAGCTGGAGTTGGATGTACCTACGAGCACAATGGTTCTCAGCTATACGAGGAATAACGAGACATACCCTACAGCTATAGGGCCTTTAGGCTCATCAGTACGTTATCGTAACTTGCCGCATTGGGCTGCTACAGATAGAAACACTGTTCGAGTTTGGACCACGATGACAGAAGAGGATGGGACTGACATGGTATTCAGATATGTGCTGACCGAAGAATGAGCTTAGCAATTTTCCCTTACATGGGGTCAAGGGGCACATTCCCCATTGACAACATCACCCTCTATGGTCCAACGATGGCCATGTTCCCGTACAATGGTACGGTTACTTTTCGTTGGGGGGTAGCCCAATCCGGCATAACCCTGCCTAAGGACAACTATGTACTGTTCGCTTTAGGCAAGTGGGGCGGAGTTAAAATAGACAACCATATACCAATCTTGGTGATATGCTCGGCTTTACCGACGGCGAACGTTACCTACCCCACAGAAGAATTGATGCAGGCAGACCTGCTCAATAGGACGCCAACCAAGTATGAGGAATTCAATCTAACCGCAGCAGACATTGCTGGCGTAGGAGCTAAACGCTGGCTGTGTTTCAAAAAAGACAATGTTCTTTATTGGGTCCCTTACCGCGTACGCACAGCCGATGGCGTAGCTACGATTGCCAGCAGGCCATGCGACATTTTCTACACGGAGATTGATGTAGTAGATATCCCGAAGGTCTTGAATGAGTCCATGGACGCAGACGAGACTTTCGATCTCTGCTGGGCCGAGAACGGCAGGCATGCTAGCAATGGCTACGACGCAGTGTTCAAACTCACGCCTATAGGCCTGCAGCTCCAAGACATGATTGTCGAGCGTATCGAATTAAACGCTCGCGTGGCTGGGCAGCGCGCCATCAAGAAAGACGAGATGCTGACGAGGAGCCAGCTTGAGGCTGGCAACTTCGTAACCATCGGCTACCGAGATGAATTTGGCGAACTGGCTGGTTATCTAGGGGAGTCAACAAAAGGCTTCAACTTGGTTATTGAGACCGATGACCACAGGCTCACGGCTGGGACAAACATTGTCACATCAATCGTTAGCTCTACCGATACGCGGGCTGATGCTTGGGGATCGGCAGGGTTCGCTTCGGGTATAACGAAAGTTCTATTCTCTGATGAGCCGGACTGGGTAGTCGACGGGGCAGGTACCGTGATAGCCATAGTGCACAACGGCCCGGCCGATGAATGGGGGGCTAACAGCGTACCCATCAAGTTCCGCTACGACAACATCGCAGCTGGCGAGGTCTACTATTCAGCACGCACATTGCACACAGGACTGTGGGCTAGCCATAACGACCTTACGACGACGACGTTCATCGAACCGGCTGGTGCATACGGCACACTCGGCCACATCCAGTTCAAGGATACCTCAAGTGTCACATGGAATATCACCACTGGCCAGCTTGAAGGTACTACCGGTTACCGTCCCGGCATCATCGTTGAAGCGTTGGGCGCAGCTACATACTACTGGAGAGTGTCTGACGGCATTGTAGCCGACGAGGTACACAATGCGGACACAGTGGTATTCCAAGGCATCAACGGCACGACAGTCACGCATACGCCTCCCGGTCCGTACAACATCATTGAGATCGACAGGCCGCTGACGATTCAAGATGATACGACACCCGTAGGCGGAGCGGACACAACGGTACTAAACTTCGATAGCCAAAGCTCAACTATCACAACGCAGCCGGTAAACTTTGTCGTTACCGACGATGGCTCAGGCAGCAGGACGGTGAAGGGCTACGTGCCGGAGGCGTCCTCGCAGCCAGCAGTGTTCAAGTCGCATTGGTACAGGAACCTTGATGACCGTGGGGTAGGCGACAACATATCGTTCAGTCAAGCTGCAGGAGTCTACCAAGGTTTGAATATGGCACCATACGCCGTAATCGGGCCAGGTGGCCCGTACGCAGGTGTAGCGTCTGTAGACTATTACCAGAAGATACTCAGCTCTGGAACTGTCATCACTGAAGGTTCAATCGTTAACGGGCAGTCATTCCCACCATTTGCTGGTAACCCCAACAATATACCGGAGCGATCAAGTGGTAACAACGAGCTACTTTACGACCAGAGATCTGTAACTGTCACAGACGCAGGTGTATACGACATCAACTTCTTGGCTTCTGGGCTGACAGACAGGCACCCAGTTTGCGTGGCTAACGAGCTTGGGGCCGGTCATCACAGGGTGTCCTGCCACTTGTTCATTCTAAGATCAGGCCTGTACTACAATTCTCAGCGATTCGGCTCATTTGACTTTCAACAATGGTACGTACCCGAAGAAGCATTAACGCGATGGAATGGCGCTTATTCAGACATAGCCCAATACCAAGATGCCCGAGGCATCGGCAACAGCGTGCCATGGGAGGTGCAAGGCAGCGGGCTTGTATACCTAGAAGCTGGCGATGAGATATTCTTCGTCTTCAGCCACCGAGCTATTGGTGATGAAAGACGCATCTGGTTCGTAGGCTTCTACACATTCGACATGCACAAAGTCTATGACGGCGCTCCTAGCCTAGCCATCACGGCTCATGGCCTGCACGACTACAACTTCGGACAAGACGGCGCACTTCTCAACTGGGAATTCAGATATCGACCACGAAACACTTGGATCTAACACATGGCACATACAGTTAACAGATCTACAATTCAGCAGGCCACAACCACAGGGGTGTACTACCCACTTGCTACCGGAGGGTCGCAAGGTAGCGTGATCCTGCTAGTCCAGATCACAGCCCCAGGGACAATCGCATCTACTAGCAAAGTACGCCTGTGGATCACAGAGGCTGGCAACCGACGGCTTTGGAAAGAAGTGCTGCTGGCTGCTGTGACACCTAGTGCTAGCGTTGCTGGCTCCTTCGCGCAGGTCTATGGCGAAGGCGTCAGTCTCAGCTCCTTGCAGACGCTAGAGGCTGAAGTAGCTTCAACATTCACAGTCGACATCATCACTACAGTCCACGACGCTTAATCATTTAAGGCAAAGGCCCATGCCTAAGAAATACAACCTCACCGCTGAGGAAGAGGAACTAGTACACGCACTGCGCGAAGAGAGGAAGCGCGAAGCCAGATCGAAAGGCGGCAAAGTCAGAGGCGAGCAGATCAAGGAAGCATGGCTCACCGCAGAGCGGGAGCCCGACCCACGCTGGGCGCAAGCCAAAGAGCTGATGGGTGCAGGCAAGAATACGTCAGAGGTAGCCAAAGAGCTTGGCGTATCTCGCTCCACAGCATGGCGCTGGATGAACACAGACCCTGCCTTGGGTTCTGGGCAGAAGAAGGGCGGCGAGTCTTTAGCTCGTGCTACGGCATCAGCGGAGGCTCGCATCAAGGGCATGGAAGCTATTACGGCCGAACTCAAGCGCCGCACAGAGCCACAGGTACTAGACCCTCAGGATTCTTACGGCATGATCAAGGGCGAGCTTCGTGACGATACTATCATTGAGCTAACCTCCAGAAAGATCGGCATCATTTCGGACGTGCACGTACCATTCCATGACCTACGGATGACGAATGGCGAGCTGCACGGGGCGTACCTCACAGCTCTGGAATATCTGCGTGACGCTGGCATTGAGACGCTGGTGATCAACGGCGACTTCATGGACTGCTACAATATCAGCAAGCATGAGAAGCTCGAAGACCGACGCTCGTTCTCTTGGGAGCTAAGCGTCACACGCCGCATGCTAGAATCGCTGCGCGAGTACTTCGGCGACAAGGTGCGCATCATCTACCGGGAAGGCAACCACGAAGAGCGCTGGGTGAAGTTCGTCGCTGGGAAGGTGCCAGAGGTGAAAGACCTTATTCCCAGCCTAGAGGATCTGCTGAACCTTCGTCAGCTCAACATCGAGTGGGTCTCTGAGAGGGGTAAGATCTCTGCTGGCCAGCTATGGATCGACCATGGCCACGAGTGGTTTGGCTCCGGCGGCGTAACTCCAGCACGGGCTTACCGTATGAAGGCTGGCGATAACATCCTCGTAGGCCACGTACACCGTACATCTTTCGACATGTTCAAGAGGCCGCTAGACGGCTCGTTCTTTGCTGGGTGGTCCATGGGTTGCCTATGTGACATGAACCCTTTGTACGCGCCTAGGAATAGCTGGAATCACGGCGTCGTTCTGGTAGAGCTTGACAAGACGGGCGACTTCACCGTCAACAATCGGATCATTATCGGCGGGAAGGTCAGGTGATATGCCTAGAGCACCACACTTCGATGTCAAGGTCTCACTGCGTGGGCAGGAATGGACGCTGCGCTTCTACAATGGCGGCAGCTCTAAGACGCTTGGCAGGTGCTATTTCGACAAGAAGCTGATCACCGTGAAGAACGACAAAGAGGCGATGTCGACTTTGATCCACGAGATCATTCACGCCTGCCAGCCAGACCTCAGCGAGGAGGCAGTGTTAGAGATCGAGGCGGCTATAGTCACGGGGCTTGAGGCTTTCAGCCGGCACAGCGTCAAAGCTGTAACCGGCTGATTCTGCTTCTGCTAGCAGCTCGTTGACTACGCGACGAACTGCGCCAATCTCTGAGGGACGGATCAACTCCAGATCCACATAGGCTACACGCTTGCCGCTGTCGAGCACTAGCTCACCGAACCAGTGCTCAGGCTGATCGCCTTTCTGGCTGATCCTGCCTACTCGCGCTTCGCAGCCGTGGTCTTGGAAGTTGACGTAGTGCATCGAACTATGGACTTGTTACGTCGCCAGTCGATCCAGCCCCCTTTGTTGTTTTCGTGGTGCTGTTTTGCGAATTGAGCTGCCCGGTTTTGTTCAGGAAACGGGCGACCCTAAAGAAGTCTGCGAAGCCGCCAGGCATACCTGCGCCTATTTCACCAAATAAATTTTCATATCGCGCGTAGTCACTTGTCAGGGCGCCTAGGATATCATCTTGTTTCTGCTGGTTACCTAACGGCGTCCCAGCTGCGGTAAGACCTTGCGCAGCCAATGCTCTCAACTTCGCTACCTGCGCCGCGTCTTGAGCTAGCTGCCGACCATAAGCCGCAGCATTGGTGAGGTAGTTAGCCATCATCTCACCGTAGATGTTGCGGTCTGCACGCGCGTTTGCGTTGCCTTCTTGCAGGCCGAGGAGGGCTGGGTTTTGGATGTAGTATGCCATTCTATGCCTTTATGTAGTGCCTGTAGGCGCGGTGCTTAAGTTGAGCCCTAATTCTTTGGCACGTTTGATGAGCTGCTCAATGGTTAGATTGTTGATCCCCTGAGCTGCGAACTGGCCTCCTGAGGCCTTGAGCAGAGCCAGCGGATCTTCCGCTGCCGAAATCTGCTGACTCGTCTGCGCGGCTGCAGCTTGCGACCCGACGAGGCCGCCAAGGGCGCCGGCGCCTGAGCCACCGAATTTCTGTAGCGCAAAATTTTGGAACTGCTGCTGGCGAGCAGCCTGATCGGCCAAACGCGCTTGGTCTGATGCTGCGAAGGCTTGACCTGCTTGCTGCAATCCTTGTTGCTGTGCTTGCATACCCTGCTGTTGTAGGCTCGCCAACGTGTTGATATTACTTGCCCCAAGGTTGGATATGCCGGCTGCAAGGGCAGCAGGGCTCGCGCCAGCTGCTGCGGCCTGTTCCATGAACCCACGGGACTGGGCTCCTAGGGCTCGGTCAGCTGCAGCACGCGCTAAATCAGTTTGCTGCTGGGCTGCACTTAGAGCTTGCCGTCCTAGACCACGCTGCATTTGCTGCTGTAGCATTGATTCGGCGCTCTGGGTACCAAGTAATTCGCGGCTCTTTGTGAGAGCTTCACGATTTGCATAGGGCCCTTCCATGCCCGAAGCAGTATAGGAAGCAATCTGCTGGGCTTGGGCCATATTGTCCAAAGCTTGGTTCGTAGCGTCAGCTACTTGCCCTGGGATACCGCTACTAGAATCGGTCAGCCCGAACCCTTCACCTAGACCTTGGAACAGGCCGGGGCCCAAAGAGCTGATTACTCCACCCGCGACAGGGCCAAGGGGGCCGGCCAAAACGGTGCCAGCAGCACCTACGCCGGCACCTAGAAGGTTGGTCACAAAATCCCAATTGAACGCCATTGTTGACTTCCGTTGTGTTTCTACCCTAAATTAGACCCATGGCCAGTAAGAATCAACAGATAGGATATGCAGAATCTACTGCTGTACAGACAGAGGATTCCATAGATATCAAGCCCGTGAGGGTAACACCGGACATACTCACGGCGGTCGTAGAGCGCGTGGTGTCCAGTCTGGATGTGGACCTTGATGTCATCCAGCGAAGCGTCGACCAAGGGCTGATGCTGGGTATCGACAAGATGCGCGATATCTTAGCTACTAGCGATGACCCTGACTTACAGGTCAAGGCTATGGGCGCGGTCACCAGTGTGGCCAACCACGTAGTAAAGCGCAGACAAGTGCAGACGATGCAGAAGGGAAGCATCCAGGTATTGATTGGAAATGAGCACCTCATCCCCGGGGCCAACCCCAATCCACCAGAGAACCTCTTAGATGAACCAAGCGCCGACGAAGGTTATTGATGTATCGGCAATAGCCAACTTCTCCCCCAAGCAGGAGGAGGTATTTAGATACATTGGGAAAAAGTCGAGGATCTTCGCTGGCGGTGCGCGGGGTGGCGGCAAGTCTCACTTGGCGGTAGCAGTAGCAGTGCTGTCGGCATTGCAGTTCCCAGGTCTCCGGGTGATGATTATTCGCCGATCTATGGAGGAATTGCGCCAGCAACTGATTGACAACTTGCTGCTGAAGCTGTATCGCCCCGACGAATTATTCCAGTGGCGACGGTCTATCAAGACAGCAGACTTCCCCAATGGGTCAAAGATTTACTTCCGATCCATTGAGAACCCAGATGACGTCAACAAGGTCCTCGGTGTAGAGTTCGGTATGGTTATTCTTGATGAGGGCAACCAGCTGGGCGAGATCATCATTCAGAGGATTGCTGGCTCGATCCGCTCTTTTGACATCCCCAATTGGAAGCCAACGCTGTTAGTCACTGGCAACCCCGGCGGCCTTTCCGACAGGTACTTTAAGGACCGGTATATCAGGCCGGACTATTCCAAGTGGGAGCCGGGCGAGCTAGCGATCAAAGATGAGCACATATACATACCCTTCGGCGTACGCGACAACCCATACGCCACCTCTGAGTACATCGACACACTTGCTTCGATGCCTGAAGCTATCCGCCGAGCTTGGCTCGATGGCGACTGGGACTCCTACCAAGGCCAGTTCTTTGAGGACTGGGACCCCAAGACTCACATAGTGGACCCGTTCGATATACCAGCCAACTGGTCGAGATGGCGCGCAGTGGACTTAGGCTATGGCACTCACCCTTCGGTCTGCCTTTTTGCGACGCAGGATCCTAGCGACGGCACGGTATACATCTATGACGAAGTCGCCACCAAAGAGACCACCGACATCTTCATCCAGATGATACTTGGTGCCAGCGGTGACGACTACTTCGGGCTAGATTTGTTTGACCCGAACTCAATGAAATCAAGGCGTGGCGAGACCATGGAGTCCGTTTCTCCATCTGCGATGTTCCGTGAGGCTGGCATATGGGTTATGCCAGCTGACAATGCTAGGGTCAACGGCTGGATGAATGTGAAGGCTTGGATGGCGGATCGACCTGGACGACCTGCCAAACTGCGCATATTCAGTAATTGTTTGGGGTTGATAGAGACGATACCTTTGCAGAGGTATGTTGAAGGTAAGGCGGATCTTAACACGCGAGGCCAAGACGACTACGTTGACGCCCTGCGATATTTGCTGAGCCACATACCATTCGGCTCTATTGTGACCTATGATGGCCATATCATTGAGCCGGATACGTATGTCAAGCCAGAAGAAGATAGACGCGGTCCTTCCGCTATGTCTGGAAGGCGGCATGACATACTGGCGGACAAGGTCGATTATGAAGGTTTGAAAGTATCTCGTTTCTCATTGTACTAAGGAGCCGATGTGAAAATCGGAGAAGCAATGTCGAAATCATCAAAGCTCTACGTCCTCCCGAAGAAGAAGGGGAAGGAAGAAGGAGTCGAGGTGGAAGCCGAAGAGAGCGTGGAAATGGAGATGGAAGAAGAGTCTCCAGAATCCTACATGAGCATGGCGAAAGAAGCTCTTTCTTCCGGCGACAGCGAAGCAGCTATCGATTACCTTTACGACGCTATTGACGCCATCAGTGCGGGAATGGACTCAGAAGATGTCGGAGAATACGACTAAACTCTTCAAGAAAAGCTCGCTAGCTAAGGGGACCTTGGCTAATGAAGAGTTCCTGAAAGAGAGCGTTAGCGATGTCGAAGCGCGAATCCGCAACGACGTCGACTCTGTTTACGAGCTCTTCCGCGACAAGTGGAACAATGCTTATCGCAACGTTCGGTTTGCTAGCGGTCAGCAATGGGAATACGAGGAGGTGTTGGCGCATGAGCGTCAGAACCGCATCGCCTACGTATTCGACCAGATCAGCTCCAAGGTCAACGCTTTGTTTGGGGCTCATAGCGTATTGCGTGTCGAGGCTAGGGCGCAAGCAGCCGAGCCTGGCGACGAGCCAGCAGCCGCAGTTGCCAATAGGCTCATCAAGTGGTTTGAACAATTGAACCGGCTCGATGAAGTCGAAGGTCAAGTATTCGCTGACATGGTCGTCAAGGCGGCTGGCGCCAGCGTAGTCCGCTGGGAAATGACAGACACGCTTTCCGGGCGGCCTGTCGTCGAGCGGGTTCCTATCTACCAGCTCGTTTGGGATGGCCGTGCGGCAGACATCGGCCTTAAGGACGCGAAGTGGATGGCTCGGATTGTAGAAATGACAATGCAGGAAGCCTTAGAAGAGTTCCCTGATTTCCAAGAGGACATTAGGAACACCTCAATCAGTAGCGCTTCTATGTACTACAGCCCGACAGACCCTTTGACTCCTAGGCAGTCTGAGGTTAGCGTATCAGTAGACAAACTGACTGGGCCGCGTTCCGTAGTTCGGGTCATCGAGCACTACGAGAAAGTCAAGCAATTCTACTATGTAGTTCTTGATGAGTTCCGTGGCGAAATGACTGAGTTCGATGATAAGAAGGCTGCCGAAAACTATGCGTCTTCGATCATCCAAGCTTACACAGAAGGCGATATTGATGTCATTAATGCTGACGGCGAAGACATCGTCCAAATCGCTAGGCTGTCGAAGGATGCTGTCGTCCAGAGTATCCTTATCGGTAATAATTGCGTGAGTCGCGAAGTCACACAACTGCCGGACTTCCCGTACCAAATCGCATTCTGCTATCACGACGATGGTGATTACTGGTCGTTTGTAGACCTGTTGATCCACCCTCAGATATTCCTGAACAGGATGGTGTCCGAATGGGATAATCAAATCGGCCGTGGCAGCAAACACATGACGACCGTAGTATCGCGTGGGTTGGCCAGAGACTTTACCATTGAAGATTTCAATCGAGAGAAGTCCAAAACAGCGCCGACGATCCCGGTGCTCACGCACGACGCCATCCGCTTCCATCCCAACCAGCCGGCTCAGCAGGACATCCCGTCCACGATCTCGCTTGCGATCCAGCACATGACCGATATCGTAGGCGGTAAGAACGCGCTTGGCTTGCAAGAAAATGCTGCTGAGTCTGGCGCAGCAGTCAGAGCCCGCCAAGAAGCGGCCGGGCTCAACCGGCTGCCGATCTTCGAGCACCTGAACCATTGGCGCCGTAAGGTGGTGGAAATGGCTCTATGGTACTCTAAGAACTTTTTGGCTGCCAATCAGCAACTCCGGATTATCGGTGCCGACGATGAAGCATCTTGGATCAACATCGACCAAGAGGCGCTGGACACCTTGGCTAACGCTAGGGTGGATGTCATCATCACGGAATCCAAGGATACAGATACGATCCGTGAGCGACAATTCCAGCAGATGAAGGAGCTATTCATGACCGTCGGCCCTGGGGCAATCCCAGCCGATGCGATCTTTGACACAATGCTAGAATACTCTAATCTGCCGGAAGCATCCAAGAACAAGATCCGTAGCCGCTTGCAGTCACTGCAACAATACTATGCTCAGCAACAACAGATGCAAGAGGAGCAAAAGATGCAGCAGCAGGTGGAACGGTCCTTGAAGAAGAAGCAGATGAAAGAGCAGATGGAAATACAGCAAGCCCTTAAATAATCATGGGCTTGCATTTCCATACGTTGGTGTAGAAAACACTTCCATTTAGTTTGTTTTTAGGAGACAACATGAGTATTGATTTGGCGGCAGGTTTCCAAGCTCTTGATGGTCAGGAGACAGAAATCGACGAGACGCAAGACACAGTAGAAACAGAAGATCTCGAACTCGAGGCGGATAGCCAAGGGTACGATGATGGCATGGACGCTTCCGAGGAAGAGGTAGGAGAAGACTTCGCTATTCGCGTCCCATATGAGACGATGGACGGCGGGACGCAAGAGATCGATCTAAACACGGAGGCTCTCCCGAAAGTTGTAACGAAAGCTATGGCTTTCGATCAGCTGTATCATGAGGCCGTCAACTGGAAAAGCCGCGCCGAGCAGAACGACGCTTTGGTTCGCGCCGTTGCCGCCGACAGTTTTCTTTCTACAGTATTCACCTTGCGCGCGCAGGGACGCAGCGAAGCGGATGTACTGCGATATATCGCTTCTCTGTACCCAGAAAACGGAGAGCCAGCAGAAGAGGTGTATGATGAATTCGGAGATTTGGATCCAGCAGTAGCCAAGGTCCTTAGTCAGACGAATAAGAAATTTGAAGAGACGCAGCGAGAGTTGCAGACCATTAAAGCCAAAGAAGCTTACCAAGGCACAGTGCAGCACAACAACACTGTCTTCGCTGAGGCGGTCAAATCGGCCGGTGTAGAATTTACGGGCAGCCAACAGGAACTTCAGAAGCTAGTCTCGGCAGCCCAAGAGCTCTTCCCCGGCGCAGACATCTCGCAAATGCGGTTCACGCCACGTCAAGCTGCGGCGATTGTAAAAGAGGCCGATCTACCTCGCCGCACAAGTCCTGGGGCTACGGCAAAGCAGAAGGTCGCTCAGGTCCGCAAAAACGCTTCTGCTCCAAAGATTATCAACGGTCTCAAACCAGCTGGCCAGCGCCAGCGTAAAAACGTAGATAGTGATGAGCCAGCCGGTTATTCCAAGCGTCTGGAGAATTACGCTAAGCTAGGATTTTAGTCGATATAACTAACTGTTAGGAGTCAGTATCATGGCATACAACAACACGGCACGGCGCGGAGTGCGTACTACGCAAACCGTCGACCCGATGTCACAGGCGTTGCCCGAGTTGTCAGCACAAATTCGTACGCTGTCACCAGAGGCAATGCCAATTATTTCGGTTCTTGAGAAGATCGGCAAAGGACCAGCACCGAAGACCAAGAAGGCAGAAGTACGTAAGCACTACGGCTTCGACCACCTTGACTTCATTTCGGCAGTGACCGTAGGCACGGCAGCAGAGACGCGCTTCGCCAACATCACTGTTGACCAGAGCTCGCGCCCACAGACACGTGGCTCGATGTTCTACCGTCCGCAGGACAAGATCTACATCATGGCTACGCAGCAGGTTGTAGAGGTTGTCATGACGGAGGATGCTGCTTACCAAGTAAATGGTGCAGACATTACGCTGACGGTGGGCCTGACCGGCAACACGACGACACGCTCGGCACCCGGCACGATCGTTGTCCGCGTAGTGCAGCCAGTGAACTTCACGTCATTCACCACGTCGCACATGCTCTATCTCGACCGCACCATCTGGGAATCGCAGACGGTAGGCGCCGAGTCGGTGCAAGAAGAGACGGTATACGACTACAACTTCGTAGAGCACAAAGAAGCTGTAATCGAAGTAACCGAAGACCAGATGAACTTCGTTCAGATGCGTGGCACCATGAACGATTTCAGCTGGCAGCAGCAGCAGATGATCGAGCGCTTCAAGAAGTCGATCGCCTACTCGGCTACCTTCGGCGAGCGTGCTGTTAACTACGATCAGAACAACCGTCCAACGTACCACATGCGTGGTCTGATCCCATCGATTCAGACGAACGTTACGGTATACGATCCAACGACGACGACCGACTTCGAGACGCTTGTCTCTGAGTTCATGTACAAGCAAGCCTTCCGCTTCAACAATGGCCTGAAGCGCAAGATCGCTTTCGCCGGTGGCAACTTCATGAACAACTTCAACAAGGCGTTCAAAGAGTTCCGTCGCAGCGACATCAACCAAAGCAAGCAGACACCAGGCCTGCAGATCGAATCGTACCACTGGATGGGTTACACCATCGACCTGGTGCGCAACGAATTGTTCCGCCTCGACACGCCACAGTCGGATTGGCTCTGCGTTATGGATCCAGCACAAGCTGAGCTCCGCGTAGCCAAGAACTTCGAGACATGGCCATATGGTGGTCGCGTCATCGGCGAGCGCAACAAGAAGCTCGTTGTTGAATGGCAGGGCACCATCGCTTATCACCTCGAAGAGCATCACGCCCTTCTGCGCACAGCCTAACGAATAAAAAACAAGGAGTAATTACAATGCGTTATCGCAGCATTCTTAACCACAACCTGCGCTTGTTGGCTGTCAGCGGAACGGCTAAGTACGAGTTCAAGAACGGCGTACTCGTCGTCGGCGCACCAGCATCGACTGGGGCAGGTAATGAGATCGTTCCGGATCTCGCGGGCACCAATCCGGACAGCAAGATGCAAGTCTTGTATGCCGCAGGTGCGACGGACCTCGAGAAAGTAGGTCTTGACACTCTGTTCATTCAAGCTCCACCTATCGTAGCTGCTGGAACTCTTGCTTCTGGATCGTACTACGAGTTAGTGAGCGGTCATGCCGATCTGACGGATGCAGCCTATGCTGGCCTGTTCGATGCGGTACTGCCAGTGAACTTTAACGGCGAGAAGGCTAGCACTGGTTTCGTCCTCAAGGCAACCAGCGCTATCACCGTGCCTGCAGTTTCGGCTACGCAGACGGCTACATGGGCTCTGATCCCAAGTGCTGCCTCAATTGCCGATCAGGATCACGACTTCCGCCCAGAGATGTTCAAGCGGATTCACCTGTCGAGCTTCAAGGATGAGTCGGCTTACGACCCAGCTACGAAGTCTTCGACGACAAAGGATCCTAAGTACGTACGATAGACTTACGATCAGCCGATACGTAAGCTTCCAATCAGCCGCTGCACTTCCTCAACGCCCCTCTTGACGAGGGGCGTTTGCTTTTGTAGCTTTGCCTAACAGTTTATCAACTCAGTGTTTATACCTATGGCAGATCTTACATCGAACACCGTGTCTTTGCCTAGCTCGGGCGTGACAAAGAAAAAGATGGCAAACAAGACCATCCAGAAGCCACAGCCGAAGCCCACTATTTCTTACGATACGGGTAACGAAGTATCTTCTAACGAGCTCGTCATTGCCAGCAGGGGCGCTGATTCCAAAGACTATATCTTCTACTCAAACATCAAGTCTTTGCGTTTGAAGTTGTTGACTCCGGTCGACGACGAATCTTACGAGGAGACGACGGTAGTTTTCAATAACGAACGGTTCGTTTCCTCGGACTCAACGATTGTCGAACTACTGAAGGCACACCCCAACTATGGTGGTAGTAGTGTCAAGAAGTTTGAGGACCGCATCTACGGCAGCCGGGAACCCCTCTTTTGGGAGGGTGCTTATCCAGAAGATGTTCGGAAAATGCGCGAGCAACAGAATAATCAACTTGTTCAAGAACCAGGCATCTACGAGAAAGGTGCCGACAGCTAACCGAGGCGAATATGCAGAGTCTATCTTTTGAAATGCTAGTAGCCGGAGCTCCGGTAAAAACCGAAGCCACGGCTAAGGAGTCCTTGGATGCCAAGGCGATGCGCGTTGGCTACCAGATTGGCAAGCTGGAATCAGATCGCATGAAGCTAGAGCAAGAGCGCATGCAGTTCCAGCAACAGATGGCGTCAGCTCTGCAATCGCTACTAATGCAGCAAGCGCAACTGGCTTCCCAGCAAGGAGCCCAGGCAGGCGCAGCAGCAGCTATGGGAGCCATGTCCGCCGCACCACCACAGATGGGCGGAGGCATGGGGATGCCTATGGATGCGATGATGGGCGGAGCACCGCCGCCGGCCGCAGAGCCAGATATGTCGGCTCTAATTGGAGGCGCACCTCCAGGCCCAGGCATGCCAATGTAACAAATCCCCACCCTGAACAGCGGGCACTCTCCCACCCGCTCAGAAGCCCGAGAGTCTACGACCCCCTCTCGGGCTTCGTCTTTAGAAGTTGCTGTCAGAAGATGTGTATTTTGTGGCATGCCAACAGCAGCAGAATTACGCACAAAACTCCGCCAAGCTCTCGACGATTTCGAGACGCCGAGGCGCAAAGGTCTCATGTGGTCAGATGCAGAATTAGACCGCGCTCTGACTGCGGCTCAATTCGCCACAGTGCGTTCACTGTACAAGAAGCGCCACTGGCATCTCATCAGCCGTCTGGGGGTTACCGTCACGGGGACTTCGCCGATAGCGCTACCAGCCAACTATATGTTCTACGGCTCTGCCCAGTGCGAATCAATATCGTCCGGCGACCTGTACCCAGCTTCGTTGCACATAGGGTACGCTGCGAGGAACTATTCGCCAGATGCCGCCAGGTTCACAGCGACGATCACCCGCAATACGGTAGAGTTCTACCACGGCGAAATTCCGACAGACGGGGAATTCAGGTATTGGCGAAGGCCGACGCAGATATCGGGAGCGTCTAACCACACCGAGTTTATCGACGTAGTCTACGAAATGATCGTGCACTGGGCGACCGCCTTACTCCAAGTGAAAGATTGGGGGCAGTGCCAGCGAGCTATTAAGAACCTAGCTGAAACATTCAAGCGAGCCACTACGACACCGTATGGCATGAACCCAGTTGGACTTACAGAGGTGGCATCCCCATGACGGTAGCAGAAGCCATCGCCATGGTTCGCTCCTTGCTAGACGAACCATCATACGAATACCACGGCAGCTCAGGGAATCGTGACACTATATTCATTGATGCTCTGACGGAAGCTTGTTCTACGCATGCGCAGGAAACTTGGTGGCGTGGCGAGAAGGACGCGACACGGCCTATATGGCAAGAGGAAACTATCGCCATGGACGCCGTTGGTGCGGTTGCTACTTCTCTACCCATCCTGTTGGTGGATAGCGTCCGGAGTAACCTGCGCTCGACGGCGCCAGCTGCGAACAACCTACTGCTGTACTCGCATGTATACACAGAGCCTGACAAATTCTATCGACGACGCTACAAGGGCGTAGCGGATACAGTCCCAACTGGGCCTATCTCACAAGGGCAGAAGTTTGTATCTAGGCTTGAGTACACAATCGACGCTGGCGTAGTGGTGGTCAATAGAGACTTGAATATGGTGTATGGTAACGACAACATCGTTGTTTGCTACCTATCAGTACCCACGGTCTCGACGACGCAGACGAACCAGCTGCCTTTGGCAGAGTATTGCCATGGAGCAGTGTGCGATCTGGCAGCATCGTTTCTGTATAGGAAGGAGCACCCGGGAGATGACAGGCCTCAGCTCGGCTCTATGCTGGACATAGATGCTGTGCTAGCTGCATTCGAAGGAGCTAAGCAAGGAGGTATGGCATGATAGCAGTATCAAGGATGAACCTTGCTGACGCAGTCGCCATGCTCGAGGTGCGTAGTGGCGTCATGGCCCCGGCGCACGATCGGGATTGGCATACCATGGTGCAGTACATTAGGGAGGCTCGACGCGAACTCTTCACGAAAACTCACCCCTATAAAGAGTGGGCTTACCAATCCTCAATTGATGTGCAGCACTTGGATATCCTGCCAGATGACTATGTACGCCCAACAAGATTGGTGGCACGAGAATCGACGTCATCGATCGGCGATTATCCTTGGACTGAAGCACGCCGAGTAGACCCAAGAGAGTGGTGGAATATCACGAGCAATCTTCGCAGGCCTGCGTTTGTCGGTTTTTCAATCGACAACCCAGTGTACATGGTCTGGGCTAACACAGACCAGACCGTGAACTGGGCAACGCAAAACGTAGCGGTATGGCTTTGGCCAAACACAATGCTTGGGCGGCTAGACTACGTGGCAAACTTTACGGACGCACCACTGTCTGAAGCTAACGATCCGTTGCTAGTCCCGGTAGAGATGGAAACGCTATTGGTGGATATGGCGCTAATGCGTATGCTCCTTGACTCCCCAGACCAGCAGAAGGCGGTGGATCTGTCGCGCAAGATTCTGGAGACGCTTCAATCTTTCCGGCTGGCACAAGCTACGACACTCACTACGGAGCCATTGAATGCGCAGTCGTTGCCTTCCCCGGCTCCTGCAGAAGTTAACTCTGTACAAGGAGCAAGGCAGTAATGGCCTATACGATGCGTACATATGTGGCTGAAGTAAAGCAGAGGCTTGACAGATTTGAAGTCGCCGACTCCTACGACGACGGATTCTTGGAATCAATTGTCAACGCTTGTAGGCACGATGTTCAGCGTGCTACGCTTCAAATTTACCAGGAGCGCTTTGCTAAGATTTGGACGAACCCAGCTCCGCCTACGATATCACAAGAAGAAAGCGCGGTGTTCGAGGACGTCAACGCTGGGGCCCTACGTCAAACGCCAAGCGTAGTGTACCAATTTGATCTACCAGAAGACTTCATCCAAGTAGTTGGTGTGGCTTTGGTAGAAGACCTTCTGCCTAGCGTGGCTCGCAGCGTAAGCAAGCGTGAACTATACTCAGCTTTGACGAGGTCTTTCACGGTCCCTACTTTCTACGATCCGATCTACTGCATCGAGCGATCCATTTCTAGTCCGACCTATAGGTTACTAGTTTCTGCAGGCGACTATGTACTGGGCGCAGGGACAATAGAGATGTGGTATCTCGCCAAGTTGCCGTACATGGAGTTGACGAATGGGGCGGCAAACGGCACAGATACTGAAGTTAGGCTCGGGTATGATTTGCAGGAGCTTGTGGTTATGATGGCAGTAATGCGCGTTCTTGAGGCGTCGATGGTGCCACAATCAAGGCAGATCATACAGAACGACATAGCCCTAGCCATAGCCATGATAGAGGCTCAATACGAGACGCAGATTGACAGATCTTTGCTGCTTACGCAGGGACGCGAGAGCGCAATCATCAACAAACCGATAGCATAAAATGAGCACGTGGAAAGAACTTCATGACGACTTCCAGCAGGAAGCGTTGTTGTATGTAGAGGATCTGAAGATCACCCCGCAGCAGGTGATGAGATACCTTACAAAGGGTATGTCAGAATTCCAGCGGCTGACAGCCATGGTGAAAACTGAGAAGAGTGTGACTGGGACACCGGTAGGAACGCCACCGACCATAAATGACCCAGCTGCTCCGTATGCTGTAGGTTCTGACATCGTAGAGATTCACACAGTAATCGACACTGATGGCAATACCTTGCTGTCCACATCATGGAAACAATTCCAAGACATCATCGAAAGAGCAAACTCTGGTATCTACGGGTACCATGAGACTCCTGCCCAGTTCTCTAGGATTCGGCACCGCGAAGTGCCGCCAGCGGACAACTGGGAGATTCGCATGGAAAAGGGTATGTCGCGTATCTATTGTATCTACGACGACAACCTATACCGTTATCCTGCGCTAGATACGGATACTTCTTTCACGATTAGGTATACGATTAATCTCGATGCATTCTCGGCAAGAAGCTCGCAATGGACCAACTACTTCGCTGGCCCAGCACAATTCAACACGCTTTGGGCTACGGACGGGCCCCCTGTCGAGATTGAGCGATGGGAACATTCGTTTGTTTCGTATGCCATGGCGCAATGGCTGCGACCACAGAACACGCTAACCGGCCAACAGCCGATGTGGATGCAGTACGATCAGGAGTTCCGTAGCTATGTAGAAGAAGCTATGAACACTAAGCGCGAGACGACAAAGGAACTAGTAGCACCATATAACGTATCACCGTTCTCCTCGTAAGATGGAATACCAAAAGACCAATATCGTAGCTTTTGCTGGCCTTGAAGTAAACAGGCGGCCTGAGCTCATCGAAGACCAGCAGGCATCTGACATTGAGAACCTGCGCTTCGACAAGCTTGGCTATCTAGTGAACCGCAACGGTGTGAAGGTTCGTCGCATCTATGAGACGCGCACGGTCTTCTCGGATCTAAACGGAGACATCTGGCCTATCGGCACCGTAGGGTTCGGCGAGTATGTCCTTGAAGAGCCATTCGGTATCAGCTCGCCGTTCCCGGGCGTAGCTCCATACGATGATGCTTCGCTTGCGTTGGTAACTGATTCCAATGAAGCGGACAGGTTCTTAGTCGCGGCTATCCGGCTGCCCACCAACAGGCACCCATACTACACGGATTCCTACAACTACGCAGACTCGTCGTTCTCCGGTATCAGCGACGCGCTTAACTGGCGCTATAAGATGGCTTACGTTCTGATACCGCAGACGGGCACTGGGTCTTGGGCAGCAACATTCGCATTCGCTCCTAACGGAGGTGGCATTAGCCCGGACCCAGATAACTCAATCTCTTCTCTGTACGCTACCGTCGGCTCGCGTGTTATCTCTAGGCCAGACGACACACCAGCAACCATGCAGATCTACGCTCCTGCTCGCAGGCTGGGCGATCACAACAGCATGTCGGAGATCACCGAGGGCGTACCTGGGTCGAAGTGGATTGACAACTACGTGCAGATGCGGCAATACCGAAAGTCAGTGACGATCGCCGACCGTACCAATGGCGACCTCCAGCTTGTTGACGAAATCCATGAAGCTGACTACGACCAGCCCAAAGAGCACCGGTTCTCGCTCAGGCAGAACGCAGTAGTGGAATTCGATGTCGATGACGTCGTTGTAGACTTCGGTATTGGTGAAGGCGGATTTAACGAAGGAGTAGAGGCACCGTTCGCCATGTATAGGTACTACCTAAACAGGCGTCGCGGAGTGTCGACAAGCGACAATTTTACTCCATACTATACGAGGGAAGCTACCAAGAGTCCGACGCTTACAGAAGAGTACCTCAGGTCGACTCCTATGGTGATTTCTGGACCAGCCCAGCCGAACTTTTATGACATCTTCTATCGATGGATTATGCCTCCAGCTTCTGGTGCGTTCCTGTATACAGAAGTTTGGTACGGTAACGGCGACGGACTAGAGGAAGACGACTACAAGATGGCAGGTTTGTCTATCAACTCAGTGAACGAGTACACGTTCACGATGAATGAGTACGGCGAAGAAATAGACGACCTTTTCTCTAAGCTGTCTTTCGAAGACCCAGATGCAGAGCCAGATGCTGGTACTTCACCATCCGCATACAAATGGGAAGACCTGACAATAGACTATTATCCAGTTTCAGGCAAGGATCAGAATGGGTACTTCTTAACGGCTTACGATAGAGACTGGGACCGCCTTGATATTGGCACTAAGATCGTCGAACTGAAAACCAAGGTCGGTCTAGAGCAGCGAGTACCATTGGGTGTCTGGCGTTACAGGTTTGTCTGGGACATGGGGAACGGCGAGTATTCAGTGGCATCTAGTGAACTCGTACTCCCAGACTTGCTTTTCTCTGGTATGAGGGACGCAGATGTCATAGAGTCTGCCGGTTCTTACATCAGGCCATTTGGTATCGAAAGTGAAGCGGATGCCTATAGAAGCGCATTCGAGGTATACAACTACACCGCTTCCTCACTTAAGCCACCGTACTTCATCAACGACCAGGCGTCTCTGGCGCAGGGGCATATAAGGCTGAAGTCTGATGGTGGGGTTGTGTATGATACTGAGACGGCATACTCTCGGAACTTCACAAGAGTCAAGCAGGCACTCTACTACTCAGACCACAAGTTCGGGGCTAAAGATTCTAGTACATCAGGACTGTCTTGGCCTAGCGACTGGCTCGCAGAAGATGCATACGCTAACGGGCAGTTCAGTGTCATAGCTACAGTATTCTTCCCAGACGACATCGCAACACTTAACGGCGTATTTGCTGAAACGGCAGTTTCTAATGCGAATGGCTTAGAAGACGGATTCGCAGACTATAACGATATCGTTTTCGGCGTGTACAAAGCGCAAGCTGTTCAGTTGCTGGTACCATTGTTTGGCGCAGCCAGCACGGACAGCTATATGTATAACTCTGTATTTTCGGACACGGGCGTACCCAGAGTCATATACCAGAATAAATCCACCAACTCGGCGATACGCGGTTACGACGCAAGTTTGCCGGCGTACCAAATAGTATTTAGTGGAAGATCTAGGTTCGGCTTCGGCCTGGATAACCCAGAATCAGAAAACATAGGTTGCGATGTAGCCGAAGGTTCTTCTGGCATATACTACAATCTCGTCGCAGTTCAGAGGTATACTGGCGTGGCTTCGCCTTCGGCTGGCGGCGGCCCTATTGATTTGGATTTAGATTTCAATAACGATCTCGGCACCACTACGTATGATGACACGTACAGCGTGCGGGAACGGAGGGTCATACGCAACCATACAGTAGTACGCGGGGTTCGCGATGAGACGCACCGTCTTCTTAACGTAAAGGACGACATACCGCCACAAGTCCTTTCACGTGTATTGCTACAGGGCACGGCAGAGTTCACGCTATGTTCCCATGGAGACTTGGGATGTTGGATAACGCAAAGATCGTACTTGGATACAGCTGCGAACGTAGACTACTTAGGAAGGGATACGAAACGACAAGTCGTCGATGTGGAGTCTTTGGGTTTGGCGGGCCCGACGCCTGCTTTGTCGAATCCATGGTGGAGCAACGACATACAGGCTGGCTATCCTTTCGGTCACACCAAAGTGTTCGCAGGCCCAGGAACCTTCACGCTCGCAAAATCTACGACAGAGTTCTACAACTTGAAGGTAGTCATATCTGGGCGAGGGGAGAGGTTGACGATACCCGAGCAACTGTCTGCATACTTCCCGGCTTCCGTGCTCTTCGAAGCTCCGCATCTAAAGCTGCGCATACCTGCCGACCGTGTCCCGCGCAGAGCTCGACGGCTTCTGATCTTCCGTACACGGGCCAGCCACGACAACGCTTGGCAACCACACGAGTATGGACTTGCCAAAGCTATTGATGTCATCAGGGATAACACTGGAGCTTTGTCTGGAGATCATTCGCAAGCGATAACATTCTTGGACGACGTCAAGACTGCGGACTTAGACTACAGCTATGACCTCAATTCTTACGAGGCGTTCACGCAGCCATTAAAGTCCAGATTCTGCTTGCCACTCAACGAGCGCGTCTACTATGGCAACTTTGTAGAGACCTACCGGCCACGCCGCCCACGTTTGCCAGTGCAGTATGAAAAGCAGATTGATGATGGGGAAGGCACATCCCATAGGAACTACGGCATAGACCCTGGTGAGTTTGGAGAGAAGCTTTGGTCTTGGGCAACTTTTGAAGTAGAAGCTCAATCTTCCAACACATCACAAACAGCACAGTGGCTTTACTATTTCCTAGCTTATGAAGATGCCGTTGGCGCTCTGTCATTGCAGTCATTCTCAGGCCCTATAGATAGAACGCAATTATCATCTGGGGCCACAGCCGTAGACGCCTCTAAAGTGCGCGTGGTGATGTACTGCCTGCCATCGCAATACGACCCTATCGTAGACAAGGCGAGGATCTACAGGCTGGCTACTGACACTCCGCTGACGGAGATCAGGCCTTATCCTTCGCCATCGGCAGCCCTAACTCCAGGGCGAATCTACTATGTGGCCCAAGGCGTTGTCGAGTACAACGGCGATCTCTATTATCCAAAAGACCTCATTAGGGCTAGCGATGCCACAGACACAGGTGTGAGCCCATCGCTGGTCAATGTTGCATTGGACGCCTTCAAAGGGCTTGGTACCTATACCGGCATACACGGTACTCATGGTGACTTCATCCTCTATGACTTGACTGACCACCTAGGGGAGTCTGCTGTCGGGCCGTACATCGAGAAGATTGATACCATTGAGCCAGAAGAAGAGGGAGTGTTCTACGACGACGACAAGCCGTCGCTTGGGCGCCTGCAATTACGCGACCTCTTTCCGAACCTCGAGGATCTCGAATCCGGGATCCGCTGGAGCGAACCATACACGCCCAACAAGATCAAGCTAGGTAACCTGATCGAGGTGCGTGCTGGTGACGGCGATCAGATCACAGGCATGGAGGCACTCTACGGCAACATCGTAGTGCTTAAAGAGAGATCAATCCATCGCATCGCAGTGCAAGCAGCTGGCGTACCGGTGAGCCGCGTTGACGAGATCTCCAATACTGTTGGGTGTATTGCACCGAATACGGTGCTCTGCATCAACAACGAGATGTTCTTCCTGTCGTGGTCTGGCTTCTATCGCTACAACAACAACGTCTTGCAGAAGATGGATATGCCGTTTAGCGAGGAGCTACAGCTACGCTTGCGTAATGGTATGAACGGGCAGCCGGATCCATCAATCCGCGATGCTTCGTGCGGCTGGAATCCGACCTACCGCGAGATATATCTTAACATCCCTATCATGTCTTCGGTTCGCGACGGCTCTGCTCAAGTAGATGAGTACGACAGCTATGTGACGCTGACGGACAATATGGGTACGCGGCAGGTGCGCGGCACTGTCTACGCTTTGAATATCGACACAGGTCTTGCCACTAAGTTCCGCTACATGGACGACAGCCGGGCCTTCGGAGACACGCTGAGCGCCATCACACTCCCGGATGCGGCAGCCCAGAGATCTGTCCGTACGCAAGGTAGGTTGTACCATACTACCAGCCTCGGCAAGATGATGTCCGCCGAGATACTCCCTGCCAGAACGATCAACTACATCACAACAGACGTCATGCAAGAGAAGGACAAGTCTCGTTACTTCCTTGATTCGACGTTCTACTTAGAGAGCCCGACGAAGCAGGACTTCAACCAGTTCGACAAGGAAGATGACGAGTTCCTGTTCTACCGCAGCTCGCTTACGGGTTTCGGCGGGACGGTGAAACAGATCGGCCGCAGGTACGTACGTACTTACTGGAAGTCTAAGACGTGGACAGCTGAAGACAAGAGCGTGCTAAAGCGATTTAGGAAGGCGTTTGCTTATTTAGCTGCAGCGTCTCAGCCAGTCATTATGCGTGGCATAACGCATACGTCGCCAGAAGGGGCTACGCAGCAGACATCGACGACATGGATCTACCAATTCGACGATGCTGGCCAGCCAGTGACGGGTGAGCTGTTGGCGGTGCCGGCTGAAGCCCACGCTTCCAACCCACTTGGCCCGGCTATAAACCGTGGAGAGAGGTATACCTTCGAGATCGAGACGGGCGGTCGGACCCAGATAGAGTACTTCGGGTTCTACTGGAAGCCTATCAACATGTACGAAAGGTAGGAACTTCAGTGCGGGATGCCGTATTTTATGCCCATCAACGAGGACTAGAATATGGCATTCTTGTATGGGCTGACACCTTCTATGCTCAGCCAAATCCAGAAGTATGGATTGCCGAATCCCGAAGAATCCGTGGGGCGATCCATTGAGGATTATCCTGGCATCGCTATGTCGCAGCCTGGCGGAACCATTACCTTCGAGCCAGACATCGTCGCTGGTGCTGCAAACCAAACAGCCCCAGTTATGGCATACAGCCCATCGCAACCGATGGCACCAGCCGTGGCAAGCGTGCCGCAGCTGCCTATCGATGCAGCGGCGATTGCTACCAAGCCACAACTGAGTATGCTGGCCAGCGAGCCAACTGTTGACTTCGGTCTGGTCACGCAGCCACCGGCTCCTGTCGAACCGCTGCCGACTACACGGGCATTTGAGCCTACCGTTGAAACGCAGCGTAAGCAGCGGCGGGAGGACTTCGAGTTCGAACGTCCAGTGCCAGCGGTGCCAGCGGCCTTTGCAGCCAGCTCAGTGCTAGCGCCTTATCTGGCCATGTACGCTCAGCAACTGGAAGAGGAGGGAACCGGCACAGAGGGTAAGGCGCCTGAGGTCACTCCGGAAGTTACCCCGGAAGTTGCACCCGAAGCGCCTGCCGTCCCAGCGACAGGTGCCCCAACGGAGCCGCCGGCAGAGGTGCCTCCAATCGTCCCAGAGGCAGCTCCGGCCACAGAGGCAGTACCGACACAAGAGGTTACCGCAGAGGCTCAGCCTCCAGCGGCTGCGCCGGCAGCACCGGTAGCGCCTCCGGAGCAGCCGAAGACAGGTATCCCTATCAATGGCCAAATCGGCACAGGTGGGGCGAGCTCATTCAATATGCTCGTGCCAGTTGGTGGCGGGCAGAAGGAGTACGAGTTTAAGTTTGAACCAGCCAAGGGACGGAGCCGAGCCAGGGTGCAGTATCGCGTACCTGGTACCGAGAAGTACTTCACTATCGAAGAGCCGGCCCCTGGCAAGAAGTTCGTCAATGAGAAGGCTGGTCAGCTGTTCGCCAGCGCTGCTAGCGCGCATCAGTCTATCGCCAAGCAGGGGTCCATCTTCAGGCCGGCAGCAGAGACGGAGTCTAAACAGCTTCCGCAGATCAAGATGGGTGACAATTGGGTCGATTTGAATGTCGACCCGAACACAGGCCAGACCTTCGTCGTAGACGAAATGGGCGGAGTGGAGCCGATCGACTTAACAACGATCCCTGGCTACGAGAAAGATTTGGCATTACAGCGGACAATCAAGGAGGCGCGCACGGCTGCTCGCCTCTCTCAGCTACAGAACGCTTTCGGTGCCGAGAACGCTAAGACCTACACCTACGACCCAGTAACGGTATATGCTGAACGGGACGTAAAGGATACCGAGAAGCCGCAGGAGCTCACGTCATTGGCGAGGATCGCAGAGTCAGAGTGGCTGCATCCGCACCCTATGGATTACGTAGCGAATATCAAGGACGCTACCCTTTACGTAGACGCCGAAGGTAAGACGCTGCCTATCCCAGTATTCGACGTCGAGTTTGCCGAACCACTCCCGGGGACGGCGCCTGTGCCTGAGAATGTGCAGGCCATGATCAAGCAAAGGGTAGCTGCTAACAACCAATTGGTCGTGGACACGTTGCGTTCCATGAGCAAGAGTTTGAGCCCGGAGCGCAAATCCATGGTCGACGAAACTGTCAAGCAAATTGAGAGTAACCTCGCGATCCTGAATGATGATTTAAAAGCGAAAGAATTAGAAGTCGAGAAGTACAAGGCTGACAAAAAGTCTCCAGAGTACGTGCAGGCCAAAAGAGATTACAATGCTGTCAAAAAAAGCATCAACGAATTGGAAGCCGAGGAAAGAAAGCTGCTAGCCAACCCTCTAGCGATTTCAATGCCTGGTGCCGGAGGCACGACGACAACAGTCATTACAGCGCCGCCAGGATCGTCAACGAATACGAACATCGTATACAGTTGGCCGCAAGTCTCCGCCGCTTTGTTGCCGCCATTGAGCGCCGACACCAATCTCCAGACACCTCAGGCACAGCAGGGTGAAGTCTTCACGCCGCAAGATTGGTTCAGTAAGGTCATCGTTGGCAACACTCTGTCCGAAGTAGCTACTGACCGTGTGCAAAGCAGATCAGCTATTTACGGCGAGGTGGACCCTAGGCTGGCACCAGCTTTGGAAACCGCGCAACAGGCTATTTCTGGCATTGTCGAGCGAGCCAATAGCGTGCTAGGTAACGAGGCCTACAAGGCGCTTGAGATGCCCATCAATGGTAACAGGAAGCATACGCTCAACAATGTCCTCGAGAAGATGGCGGATGTATCCCGTCAATACGATCGTGTGTCTGAAGCTGGCAACCTCAACTACAACATCGCGAACAAGATCAACGACGACTACAGGGAAGCTACGGCCCCGTTGCGCTCTGAAAGGCTAACGCTTACAGGCATGCATAACGGCCAGCCAGTCAGCATCGAAGTCGATAACAAAGACTTCAACCTGCCGGAACAGTTGATAGTGACCAAGTCGGACCCAATGAACCCGTTCTCTAGCGTGGTCATGTCTGATCAATACTACTCAGCGATCAGCCAAGACAAGGCACCTGAAGCCGCGACTACTAGGCCATTGAGCGGGGACAAGGAGCCACCACCACGTTGGCCAGTACAGATCATGGTCGGCAACCCGACGAGTTCTGTAAAGGTACCAGCTAGTTCAGCGGCTAGCTTGACTGCATTGGCGAGTACAGTGTCCGGCGGAGACCCCATGGGAGCAACGAGGCTCCTAATCGACTACATGCAGAATGGTCCGGCGAGCAGCAGGGAACTCATCCAAGGTACGTGGCTGACATACAACAGAGAAGACGCTTTCAAGAAGGCTAGCAAACAGGCTATTGAAGAGACTAAGGCAGTCAACAAAATCTTGAGCTCTTTGACCGACGAAGGCAAGAACTTGAGACGTGAATACTTTTCGATGGTCGGCGCAATGAACGGAAGCGACGGCCTGCAAATCTTCAATGACGCCCAGAACTTCGCGAATTGGTCCGAGGTTCTCGTTTCGGATCTCAAGACTGACCCAGCTGCACGGAAGCAAGCGTTCATGGCATACATTGATGCGCAGCTTAAGCAGTGGGAAAAAACTCAGGCTTACTCTGAGATTAGAAGCACGGTCATGTCTAGAGATAGCAAGTCTATGACACAAGCCGCCGCAATCATGGATGACTACAAGAAGCAGACAAGGCAAGCTTTCTCGGACTATGCCGACGCCCTGCAGTCCATCCGCAATGGTTTGAGTGATGATGACTTCGCGTCTTTCAAAGTAAAGCGCAAGGGAACCAATCCTAAGAACATCTCTTGGTGGTCCCAGCCTCAGGCTGTGGCTAACACTGCCGATGTGAACGCGCCAAGGACTCCAAGTTCCTTATTGCAATTGCCGGTTCTGAATAATGCTCAGAAGGCCGACCCCATCCAAGGTACGAAAGCTGATAAGGATGGGCGAGTAGCATCCAGCACAGATTACGTGGCTAACAGCCCCGTAATCAAGGTCCTTGCTTCCAGCAACATAGGTGACAATTTCGCATCTGCTCTGGCTGCAGCGCCGTCAATGCAGCAGTACATCAAGAAGCGTGGCGATATCCAGCGCGGTGTGCTATCAGATCTTACTCCATATCGCTCTGGACTTGCTGATACGAAGGCAGACACCAACGTATACTACCGACCAGGATCTACAGAAGTCGATGGCTTCAAGGCATTCTGGCGGTTCCAAGGCATAGGCAACTCTACAGGATTCGGTGACGGTCAGCTTCAAGGTCGGCGCATCAATTACTAACAGAAAACTTGGTCTGAACTATGGCTTTTGAAGATTTCTTTTCTGATGGCTACGACACCGGCGGATCGAAAAAGAGAGGATCCAGCGGACCGGACCCTTCGTTCTATCAATGGGCTGGTGTATGGGGACCAGCTCTTTATGGGACCGGGTTTCAGATGGAACGGCCGTCGCCATGGGGGCCTAAGAAGCGCCGTGACGAAGAGGACGGAAAGCAAGAAGACCCTGGGTTTAGGCGGTCTATCTACGAACTCTTCACCATGGGCGAAGATGTTCCGGGTTTTGGATATGACATCGTAGCCAAATCACTGTCCGGCGCAGGCGAAGCAGTCAACTGGGTAGGAGAAAAGCTACCCGGCTTGCGACCATTCACCAATGAAGCATCTGATTTTTTCAACTTTGCATCGATGGCCGGCCCCCGTGGCGTGGCCAACGCTGTCGGCGGGGCGCTTGAATTCGGTGCCCGACTTGTGACTGACAAGCAATACTACGGAACTCCTATCCAGCCGGAAAGCTACAACGCTCAAGGACGGCGCGTGCCCCTGACGCAGCGCGGTGTAGGAGCCGGAGCCATGCTCGGCGATGCAGTAGATGATATCGCTTTGGCCTTCGCGACGGCTGGAGCATCCACATACCTTTCCGCAGCCAGAGGCGTTAGCACCGCTCGTAGTGTTCTGCCGGGCATGTCCGTCTTGGGACGATTCGCTCCAGTCGCCAGCAGCGCGGAGCGGATCGGTGCCTTGGCTGGTAGCGCTGCAAGTAGTATTTACGGTGGCATACCACGAGTCGGCTCCGGAGATATCAGTCCAGCCCAGTTGGCTGCAGAGACCGTAGTGCAAGCCCCATTCGACATGATGACGGCTGGGTTGATTGGCAACTCCCGCCTGACAAACATTCTCGGGGATGCCCTGGTCGCTGGGACAGGTGGTGCTGTGGCTGGCGCTGTGCCGCTGGCAATGGAGGAAGGCTACACCTCACAAGATTACTTGGCAAACCTCGGGCTGTCGGCCGGAATCGGTACTCTGCTTGGTGCTGCAACGAACATTGGCCGCAGGTCCCGCATGCAGGACGTGGAGATCGAGGGCATTAGGCAGGCCGCACGTTCTGGTGGCGCAGTAGGGGCTCCGGCAGGCGCATCTTTCACCCCATCTGGGCTTACCCCAGAAGAGCAGATAGTAAGGCAGCAGCTGGAAGCCTCAGCCCCACAAGCCGCAGCGCCAGCCAAGCCCGAGTATGTATCAGATGCCTTACTGCGCAAAGAGATACCTGAGGATGAAGCCAACAAAGCGGCTGCGGTTGCCGAGCAGGAGCGGTACCTAGATAATCTCTTGGCGACGGTTCCTAAAGAGAACTTGGCTAGGCTTCTCGACTTGCAGGTCACCGATCCTACGATTGCCACCGAGCAGGAGATCCGGGATAAGATCCGGAACGAATGGATCTATCAAGCTTCTAATGGCAAGGGCATTCAAGGTATCGACGAAGTGCTAAGCGCCGCTGGTCTATTGTCCCAGCCAGAAGTAGGACCTGCCGTAGCAACACCTGCCGAGCCTGAGGTAGTCGCCGGATTGCCTGTGGCGCCAGAGCAGCCGCTTGCTGAAGCGGCCCCTAGCGGGCAGCTAGATCTGTTCGCAGCTAGGCCAGTAGAAGAGCAGCCAGTAGCGCCACCATCGGAAGCGCCTACACAGCTGGGATTGTTTGGCTCGGAAGCTGAGAGCGGTTTTGCATACAAGGATGGCAAGGCCACGAAGGTCGCCGAGACAATACCCGGTGGTCCGGAAGCGCAGACGAGGGTTTCTGTAGATGCCCAAGATGTGAAGACAGGTGTACCACCTACTGTAACGGAAGCTTTGAGCGGAGCTAGGGACGCCAACGGCAACCCAGTGGATCCTGAGCTCGTGTTCTATGGCCCAGAGAACAGGCCTGATAATGTAGAGACGGCAGGCCGGATGACCGAGGATGTCTTGTTGTACAAGGATCCACAAGACGGCAACCTTTATGCCATTGATGGCCGCAGCAACCTGCTCAATGCTACGAACCCAGTCGCCCCGCAGAACATTGTACGCGATCCTGAAACCGGGAGCATCAAGCTAAGCGACGAAGACCAGCCTGGGGTTGCCAAGGTTTACGACAAGAACACTGGCAAACTGGAGGCTGTTGTCATTGAGGGTGATGCTGAAGAGGCTATCCGAGCCAGATCGGAAAGAAACCCAGAGCTCCGCAGGGCTGGCGCAGAAGAAGTCTCGGCAGAAGCCACCCCGGAGAAGAAGCCTTTGCCGTCAACGGAGGCAAAGCTCTTGGCTGACCAGTCCGAACGCGACTACAATAGCGCAGTAAAGAGGGCGAAGAGGCTCGCAGAAAAGAAAGAGCTTGCCGACGTAGAGGACAGCCAGCCGCTGGCTAGCCAGCCCAAAGTCAAGAAGTCCTACGAAGCGATGAAGGATGACTTGCTTGCCCTTGGTAGCGACCTAATTAACAAGCGCGGTGTCAAGATAGTCAAGCAACCAATGGATGTCGATCGACGTCCATTTGGCGACAACTATCAAAGTGGCAGCGAGGTAGACAAGGAGATTGTAGAGAACGGCCAGGTTACTATCTATGCTGGGCAAGAGCCTGCGAGCCACCCGTTGTCTGACGAGTCCCCGATTAAAGCTATCGACGGATCGCCACTGACTTACTTTGATCTTCTTAATGCGACCAAGGCTACCTACGGCAAGGCCAATGTGACTGGGCCTCTATCTACACCAGAAGGAGTTGTCCAGACGTGGGCGCAATACAGCCCTAACTTTTCTGCAAAGTCTTGGCCAGCCCTTGCCCATGAAGTTCGCGACTTCCCCGCGGCTAGCATCGACAAGCCGTACATCGAAAGAGTTGCTGGCGTGGCCAAAGCGGACGCTTCCGCTCCGCCTAGAGCCGACGTTACCGTAGCTGACTTGGTTGGTATTAACTCGGTGACACAGCCAGATATCATTGGTGAAGTTCTGGATGTGAGTTCTCCAGAGGGCCGGATCGCCAAGAGCTTGATTGACAACATGAATTCAGCTCGCGCTGAAGCCGACCTCCCATTCAGTGGGGTTAAAGCTGAAGCTAAGAAAACGCTGGTTGAAAAGCAGAATGCATTCATGTCTGGCGAGCCTACGGAGGACATCAACGTAAGCGCTAAGAACAGGTCCCCACTGTTCAACACGATTGCTAAATCCATTGGCATGCAGCCCGGCGAGTTAGCGGCAGCAGTAGAAGCAGGGGTTACAGAGTTCGGCCCAGTAAGAGTTTTGGATATCGCGCAGAAGAAGCAGCGCTCCGGGCGAGTAGACACCACCGCCAAATTTGAGTTGGATACAGAGTCTGTTCGGCGTGTTGCGAAGGTGGAGCGCGTCGAGGACTTGGGCGTCACAGGCAAGCTAGACCAAGACAATGCAGAGAATGCATCGCTTGTTCGCTTCGAAGAAGAAGTCCAAGAAGCAGCTAGGAAGGTGGCACTAGATGTAGACAAGGCGACCCTGGTAGAGGAACTATCTGGCAGCCGGTCTGTAACGATGAAGCAGCGCGTGGAGTTGCGCGACAAGATCAACTGGGAGATTAACAGAAAGCTCCGTCAGTCTTTCGATGCAGTATCCAATAGCCTTGTTGCTGATACAGGCATCCGCCCTGCTGCAGCACGCATGTACCTTATCAAGGCTACCTCAGCCTCTCTGGAGGCGGACGAATTCAGCCGCGTAGTCGACGCTGTAGACACGTTGATGACCCCGCAAGAGCAGCAGCTAGCACAGAAATGGGTTAGTGATGCGTTCCGGAAAGGAGACGAACGTGAGATCCGGCTCGCCAATGCTGGATCAAGCGAACAGCCTACAACTATTGGCAAGGCTGTCAAGGACTTGTACGAATCCTCCGGCAAAGCTGGCGACGCTGGCTTGACGAGCATCCGCCTAGCGGCCCAGACTGTTTCGGATCTAGATCAAGCGCTCAACAATATCTCCTCTATCACAGAGATACCTAAGCCTGTATTGCTCAGCATGCTAGACGACACGGTGTCGTATGCACAGGGTGTCACAGAGGCAGATATCGCTTCTGCAAGGAACCTCTTGTCCAAGAACAAGAGGATGTCCGAAGCCTTTAGCGTGGCCAAGGATGACTTTGCCGTACTGGCCAACTACTCATTGGCCAAGGAGATCAAAGAGAAGAACTTGCAAGGCGATGGTGGCAAGCCCATCAAGCCACGCAATGTTAACGGAGCAATCAGCAGCATCATCGGTACGGCAGCTTGGTACGTGATTGACAATCAGATCCAAGAGTTCGAAGACGATGAGTTGTACATGGGGATCCCAGGCTCGGTTTGGAAGCGAGCCGGTGGTGGCGGCGGCTATGCTGCGGCGATGCTCGGGTTCACTTTTGCTGGCAGAAACGCCACAGCCCCAAGCTCGACAAGTGGATGGGGGCGCATGCTGCGCAGCGCTGCCGACAGAGTTGAGAAGCTGTCAACAAGCAGCGGCTATGTGAACCTCAGCAAGCTCAGCGCTGCAGACAGGCAAGCGCGCCATGAAGCGGAAGTGACAGAGCAGATGCGGGCACGCAACATTGATCCACGCCAAGACACAAAGCGTTTCCAAGCTGAGGTTCAAAGACGTGAGAACATGTACCGGTACTTGGGCGGCGACACGAAGATTGGCGCTGCTGTGAAGTACTTGGGCGGGCTTACTACGATGGCTCGTACAGTCCCAGCTTTCAAGGATATCATCTCCTCAGCACGCACGAAGATCCAGATCAAGACTAAGGATCTGTATCAGATGGGCGAGCTGGTAGCCAAGAGAACTCTTGAGCTGAACAAGATATACAAAGATGGCCGACATGTAGACGCTGCCAACGAATTCGATTGGCGGATGTCTAAGGTCAGCAACATGGAGGCCCAGTTTATTACTGGCACGCAGACCGGAAGCAACGAGAGGATCGAAACGGATGTTGTAGACTGGGAGCAACTCCGCGCTGGGATACGCAATGATATCCGCGACAAGTACTTCTCTATCCCCGACCCGAAAGACCCGACTAAGAAGATCATAGACCGCAAGGGTTACGCTGCTTATCTCCAGTGGCAGCGCAGCATGAATAATCTACGCCGCGCTCACTTAAAAGCTTTGGTTGCAAAGTCGGTAGGAGCTCCAGACCCAACAGATCTAGACGGGTATTACCAAAGCCAGAAAGCTGAGAAAGAGCTGGCGACAGCTAGCATCGGAAGTCTAAAGGACCAGCTCGAAACTTCTGAGAAGAACTATGGCGTTGCCATGAACACCTACATCGATGCGATGGATGCTGAGATGGCTAGGCTTGGGCTTGGTAAGAAGGAGTTCAACGCATACCTTGATGAAGGTGGCGAGGTCACCGCTGCATTTGCTGATGCGCGTGCGGCGATGGGTGGGGCTAAGGCAGATGTCAAGAGCAAGAAAGCTGAGATCGCTAGACAGCAGCAGTTCCTTAGCGACATCCGCCAGAGGATGTCACAGATAGAAGACCTGCCTAGGATGATGCGCAAATCCATGCGCGATGGCTATCTGCCGCGCCCTCGCAATGGTAAGGCTAAGCACGTGTTACGTGTCGAGGCTGAAGATGTTGGCATCAATGTGCGTTTCGAAATTGATGACGCTACTGAAGTCAACCGGACCAAGAGCGACATCCTGCGTGAGGTGGCAATGCGCCGCGCGCAGAAGATGTACGACCCGTTGTACATCAAGGCAGGCGGCCAGGTAGCAGAGTTGCCAGCGGCCGTCACCCCTGAGAGCATCGCGAAGATGTCTGACGCCGACTTGATCAACTTGCACCTAGACACTGGCAAGACATATTGGTCTAGCTATAAGCAGACGACCAGCGGCAAGGCAGTCAAGTCTAGCAAGGAGGCCAAGAAGATTGTAGCTAAGGCTATCAATCTGATTGAGAATGGCGGCAGTGCTTACTCAGCTCTGCGCGATGGGTCGAAAGAAATCGTTGCCGAAGACATGCTCGACGACATCATCACGGCACTCGATGAGATGACCGAGTTCTCTATCAACCAAGCTGAGCTTAAGAAGGCTTTGACAGAGAGCGGCGCATACAAGAGGATCGTTCTCGATAACGCACCTAGCTACGAGATCAACATCGGAGAGATCGGCCGACTTGCTCGGCGCCTGATCACGCCACCGAATCCTAACCTCACGCGCCGACGCAACGTTGAAGGTTACTACGATACGAAGTGGGATGCGACCCAGAAGATGATCTACTTGGGACAGCAGATTGAAACGATGCGCTATGACATTACCGAGGGCATCTCACGGAAGATCATGACTGGTGCTGTTGACGAATTCCTGACGCTAGCTAGACAGTACAACATCAACACCAATGTGACCGAGTGGGTCAGCGACTACCGTGACAGGATCGCTGGCATCGGAGGACCCGATTGGACGACGGAGGCTATCGCCAATGCCGAGCGTGTTGCTAGGCAATACATCAGCGGTTCGTCTTTGACAATGAATATCAACGCGGCCATCTACAACCGTATCCTCGGCATGTTCTCTTCGGCTGCCGCTGGCTTGCAAGAGAAGGCTCGCGTGTACGGAGCACAGAAGTATGCTGCTGATGGGACATTGTTGAACGAAGTGTTCTTCTCCAGCAAGCTGGAGGCAGACGAGTTCCTGCAGAAGAAAGGCGTGCGTGGTGTCAAGGTAGGTGATGAGTCATTGGACCAGAGTTACGACGGGTGGATCCCAACGACGAAGTACCGGCTGCGGAACGTAGGTCCTGGCGTTCTGGGTTCTACTGTGGTGGCGATGCTAGCCCCGAAGACTGCACTGAAGATGAAGGCTAGCTCCAGTCCTATGTGGTCTGCTCTCATGCAGGAAATCAATAGGCTGGATCTCCAAGACGCTACGTTCTCAGGCAGCATCTCGCAGTCGAAGCTCAGCGAAAGCCGCACCGCAGCTTTGGTCAAGCGGTTAGCTTACATCACGACAGAAAAGATTGAGCGAGCCAACAACCTCACGGCGCTGATGGTCTTTGCCGATGTATCCATGCGGCAGTATGGTGTTTCGGACGCCGACTTCATGGCGATGAGCCTGCCGCAGCAAGAGGACATGATGCGTCGCATCGCACGGCTTTCAGAGGACGGGCGTAAGATGGCGCTAGAAGAGGGTGTGACCAGCGGCACGATGCCTATGGCTGAGGACATCCGCCGAGCAGCTATGACAAAGATCCTAGGCGATGCTGAAGCCGGGCGCAGGATGACGCAGGGTGGATACGCATCACTTGACAAGACAGCGCTCGAGGCTGGCCTAGACAGCGTTGCTGGTGGTATCATCTTGCAAACCTTCATGGCTCCGATCCTGCGCGGCCTTGACCTATCAATGTCTATGACCGTTGGGGTTGTGCGCGAGCAGACCGCATCAGGTAGGGGCTTCAAGCAGGCGATAAAGGCTATGGTTCCGGTGGCTGCAGCGTACGGTGTAATGGCAGCGCTCGTGGGCGCTGAAGCTACGCCGTTCTACGGGGATGCTGCGCTGGCCACCGAAGTAGCGCACGGCTTGCTGGAGGCAGCTAGCAGTGAGGAAGAACGTCGCAAGCGATCTTCTAAACAATACATGGAAGACTTCGCTGGCAGGATGTTTGAGAATGCAGGACTTAAGTACGAGCACGGCCAGAAGTACATGCGTGCCTTCTATACCGAAGGCTTGATCCGCTCCATGGCAGACGTTGCTATCGGATACGAAGGCGCTATCGCTGGTGCGGTCGTGCCTCCGGGGCCTGGCTTTATCTCTAGCGTTGGTAAGGGCATGGTAAGGCTGGCGAAGGATCTTGGCGAGAAGGAAACGCTAGAAGCTCTCTACCGTCACAAGCGCTTGGTGATTGGTACGCAGCCGACAAAGGTAGTAGATGCCTTGGTGCAGACGGCGCGTGGCGAGAAGCTGGATAACTTTGGCAACCCCGTCATTGATCCAATCACAGGCCAGCCTATTGGTTACTCGTTCGACGACGGGTTAGTGCAGGCCCTGTTCGGTAAGAAGTACAGCGACATCCGAACTGCTTCGGCTAAGTACAGTGATTCGGTGCCTCTGTACTCTGAGCATGACAAGATGAACTACATGCGCACGGCTGTTAAGAACACAAAGTTCATCAGGTTCGGAGCGTCTGCGCAGCAAGAGTTGGATCTTGTAACCGCACTGTGGGCGGACGCCGCTAAGATTGAAAGAGATATCGCTGGGGCGATGGGATCCAGCAAAGTGCGGAATGACATCAGCCAAGCACGCAAGCTGGTCGACGAGTTCTTGAAGTCAGACCAACCGTTCACAGAGCTAGGCTACGTACCTAAGGATGCCGTCCTGCAGATCCAAGCCCAGGGTTTGTACGACCCATCAGGACGTAACACATCCAACGTTAAGGATGCACTGTATGGATACATCGATGACTTCTACACATCCGGAGCTACACAGGTGGCAGTCAACAGGGCTTATAAAAGGGCGCTAGAGAGAGACCCTGCAGCTGCGGCCGTCCTGCCATCAGAGGTGCCATACGAAGTGACAGATAAGGCTATGCGGTTTATCATGTCTGGCAATTACCCTGAGGAGTACGGGCCAGCTGGATCTTTCGCGATCATGAAGTTCCACACCATGTACCGACGGGCAATGGGATACTACGATCAGGATCAGTAGAGCATCGCGTCGTACTCAGATGGATGCAGGCCTGTACCCTTCTCATACAGAAGGCGTGATAGGCCTGCATACTTCCACCCAGAAACTATCTCTTCTATCTTGCGTCCACCTTCGGCCGAGCAGACGGCAATACCACGATCTAGCATGTGGAGCCTACCGTCATCATACTTTTCCATGATCTCACCAAGCGATGTGTACACGCCTATAGCGCCGCTGACATGAGCAGTGACCAGCGGCGCACCTTCGACAAGGTAAGAGGCGTGGGGGAACATACCCTGAAGTCTGGAGCGTAGAGACTTGGATATGCTCTCACCTGTAAGTAAACTCAAAGCATCATGGCTACTGATGTAGACCATGCGACCGTAACCAATCGGCTTGCCGTTGTCATCGTACTCTACGACTTCCTTTTCAACCTCTTTGTAGATGTCCATAGGCAGGTCGCTGCCATGTGGCGTCTTGTAGTGAGCCATACGCACCGCTCCATCGTAAGCAGCTCGACGTGACTTAAAAACGTACGTCTCTTGAGATGCGGTGTCGCGCACTGGATAAGGAGGTGCATCGTGGACAACCATGGAGCCAATCGAATACCTGTCCCCGCTGAATCTATACGGCATCCTCACCATGGGATCGCTTGAGGATTCAGAGTGAGGTAGTTCTTTGTATGCTAGGTAAGACTTCTTGCTGATGCCGGTCCAGAACATCTTGTACTGAGCCTGCATTTTCTTGATGTAGTCTTCGTCGCCGGACTCTAGCAACTTAGCATTGAGTGATGAGGTTGAGAATGGGCCGCGTAGCATGGGGCCATTCAAGTCTAGGTGATCTTCGCCATTGATATTCATTGTTACCCCGTGATTAACCCAAGCGCTGCTGCAGCAGCTGCATGGTACGCGTAGTACTTCATATTGTGATACACCATAAATGGTGTTAGACACAGTACAGCCATGGCAAACTTAGGCGTAGTCATGTCCCCATGCTCTAGAATAAGCAGCATGTAGAGGGCGAACAGTGCGCAAGGCACGGCATGAAAGACCCAGTTGGCTGGCTTACGGAAAGATACATTGAGAAACCAACCAGCGATAACCAATACGATAAGTAAGACCGTCATCACTCACCCCAAGATTGTGTGGAATAAGAAGAGATTGCTTCTGACATCTTAGACGTTTGGTTCAATGGCAGAGCGTTAACATAATTCATTGTGGTCTGTATGCTGGTGTGGCCAAGCATCTCCTTGGCCTGGAACACTCCTACCATGTTGGCTACGATGCTAGCGGCGGTGGCTCTAAGCGAACGCATGGTGACCTTCCTGCCGAGGATGCCCTCCGTATCTGATAACGATATGTGGGCTGGCCTCTGCGGTGGGGTCCCTGATCCAACATACAGGCCTTGCGAGCCAGGAGGTAGGACACTGATGAGGTTGTCGAACACATAGGAGAACGGCTCGCCACTGGGCAGTGCGGTGGCAGGGCTTATGTGATGTACCTGCGGTGCCTTCCTTGCAGACTTCTGCCGTTGGAAGTAGAATGTTATTGAGTTTGGGCTTACCTCTACATCATAAGGCCACTGCAAGCGCAGCACTTGACCTTCTCTGCAGCCGGTCAGCAGGCCAAGGGATGCTGCGAAGTACTCGCGCCAGCGGAAGTAGTTGTGTGGCTGCTCACTACATCTGTCTGACAAGTAGTTAAAGTACGTACGTAGTTCTTCTGGGTCCAGAACTAAGTCTGCCGCTTTGCTGGCAGGGGAATAGCGCGGCAGCTTCTCACGCCATGATTTGTACTGCTTGGCAGAGATGAGGTCGTAGTACTTACAGAAGCGTAAGAAAACGTTTGGCAGATAGTGTAGGGTGTAAGACCTAGGAGCTTCCTTGGTAGCGGATACAGCGCTGCGTACTAGCGCGTCCCCCCGTTCCCCTGACACGATGAGCTTGAAGAAGTACTGAGAGCGCAGGATAGATGATGTCTCATATGCCACCTGCAGTGAGACACGGCCGCTGCCAGTCCTGCTCGATGGACGGCGGCAGTAGCCGAATACCATAGCCAGTGCTTCCTGTTCAGTGAGAACCCTGGGCTCAGACAGATCGGGCATGGGGAGATCGGGCCCGTCAGCGTCTGCTTTAGCAGTCCAGTAGCGAGCACCGATGTGATCCAGACCGCCGGCTTTATTGGAAGGCCTGCCTCTGCGCGGCTTAGTTGACTGTTCGCTTGTCATCGATGATAAACCTCAAAGTTTCTACATACTCTTCTGTGATACGTAGGTAGTCATCGCCAATCTTATTGATGTCACTGCGGCTGGTGTTTACTGTGTGCATGTGGATGCTACCGTTGAGCGACTTACTAAGCTGCCTGTTGAAGGCAACGTATGCTTCGACGCATTCCATCGCTGGGCCAGAGCCGAGCATGAACACAGAGTGCATTGAAGCAATGGTTAGGCTGGTCTTCTGATCCGATGTGATAGCATCACATAGCTTCGCCGACTGGTGCATCCTATGTTCTAAGCTGGCAAACTCAGCGCCTAGCATACCTAGGTTGAGGAAGTCTTCATCGCTGATGTCTATCTCTTCATCATCGGCAACAGCATGCAGAGTGTCAGCAACCACAGTTTTGTAGTTGCACAGCGCATCGGCATACTCCATCTGCTTTTCTACCTGCTTGAGCAGTGAGTCACGTAGCAGCTTCCGCGACTCCGAGTCTTCGAGTTGGCGCAGCTTGTCTAAGCTGTCGCCGAGTTCACTTATATCCATAACGCTCCTATATGGTTATTGTTGAGAGAGCTTCGAGGAAACTGCCTCTTGGCACATCTCAATGTATTGAATAGTCTTCTTCGTCAACGTGATTGCCTTGCCATCCGATGTGATGTAGCCGTACTTGCCATTGCCTAGATCTTCTACGTCGATGTGTGCCTCAGCGATGACGCCGTTCGGTAGCACCTTGAGGATCTCTACGTTGTGGCACAGCAGTACCCTAGTGCCTGTGCGATCATCCATTACTGTGTAGCCGAAGGCAGGCAGGCAGCAGACGTTGCCGTCGGTGGCATCCTTCAGCGATCTGATGATGTCGTCTACTGTCTTAGCGTATACCGTCCTGCCCTTGGACTTGCTACCCTTGGGGCGCATCCTGCTTAGGCGGCGCAGTAGGGAGCGCCTTACTGGGGCTTGCATGTTTGCTCCTAAAGAATACTGCTGAGTAGCTGCATGGCCCTTCATTGCCACGCATCTGACGAGCAGACAAATGTTGTGTGTTAGATGGATGGGCGCAGCCAGGCTTGGCAGGGTTCGACCTCATCCAGTAGGCGCAGTCAGCGCACGGTGGTGTATGTTTGTTGTTCATTGCCTAGGAATAAATAGGCCGCCCGAAGACGGCCTCCCATTACACATCAATCTGGGTGTTTAGATGATTGGGTTCGGCTATAGGCAACACCATATCAGTTATAACTTCAGCCCCAGCATGGTGACCGGCGGCCTCTTCTAACATATCGACAAGCTGCTTGAACTGTTCGTCCAAGGTACCACGCAGCTGCACCACTGGCAGCGACGGGTCATACCATCTATCTTCTTTGTCCATCTTGCAACTGTCCTTTCATCCGGGCTGCCTCACCACGCAGCATCTCGAACTCAATGCTGTTGACTGGCGTAGGCACTTTGATACTGGAAAGATACGACCGTATGTGTAGCGCCAGCACATCACGGAAGAACTCCGGATCCTCTGGTGCCACAGCCATGGCTAGCGCACTGGCTAGACTCTTATGTTCATCTGAGATCGCCATTACGGGGATGCCAAGATAAGGATGTCTCATGAACTAGCAACTGCCTTGTCAACAGCCTCACGCGCTGCACCGTACGCAGCGTTCATTATGTCCAGGTCGTGCTCCCGAATGCCAGCGACAGACTCTTCGTGCATGTCCTCCCAAGCGGTGATCAACATCCGCAACGCCTCCAGCATCTCCGGCGCGGCGGCCGTGAGTGTATCCACGTCACTGTATCGAACGTAGTCCCCATCTTTGTCTTCGATCATTCGCGGTCCTACCATTCCATATACGCTATATCGTTTCATTGGGCCATCCCTACAGCCTGAGATATACGCATCTCATCTATCGCACGCTTTCTTAAGGCTTCTAATATCAACTTATTCACCTGGGGAGCGGCGTCATGCAGCGCTTTTTCGGTCAGCTCGGACGCCAAACCGTAGGACCGCAACTCATCATCCCAGTCCGCTTCATCCCAACAGTGCTCGATGTATTCGGCAGCTGGCCAGTACGCAAAGTCTCTCGCCACCGTCACGTCGTGCAGTTCGTAAAGGATCTTCTCGAATAAATCTTCGACAGCCTGCTCGTCACGGTTCTGAAGCGCGGACCTCAAATTCTCGATGTACTCTTCGTGTGCGTTCATTGCTTTGCTCCCTTCAGGTCTACGATACCGTAGACAATAGTGATTGTATTCTCGCTGTCAATAGACGCCGTCACCATCTTGTACACTCCGTTACATGTGCTTGCGTAGATCTTATTACCGATCTCATTCTTCACCTCCAAGGTATTGGCTAGCTTACCCAGCGAACCAAGAGTCTTGACCACGCCAATAGCCTGGGCGAACGTGCCTCCCTTGATCTGGACGGCGAAGCTCTGGTACTTTCCCTCCTTGAACAGCAGG
>Ga0222714_10000594_pt1 | contig 41599 bp, 48 predicted proteins | sample C33_3DmetaG_FD_165048 | JGI IMG/M metagenome (GOLD analysis project Ga0222714, IMG submission 165048) | Estuarine water microbial communities from San Francisco Bay, California, United States - C33_3D | ecosystem: Environmental > Aquatic > Marine > Unclassified | place: USA: California...
AAAGAATCGTCAGCCTCTAAGATAATGATTTTGAAAAATAATAATCCTATCACAGTAAAATGAGAGAAGCAAAGATAATCATACGTGATGAAGTCAATTGCAAGATAGAAGGTCTTGAGCTAGATTGCCGCAAGGCATTGATGCGCAAGTTTGAGCATGAGGTGCCCGGTGCAAGATATCTGCCCGCGGTCCGTCTCGGTAGATGGAACGGCAAGGTAAGTTATTGTAGCCTCGCTGGCAGCACATACATCAATCTACTCACTGACATCGTACCCATACTAGAAGAATATGATTACGACATTGAGTTGGTTGATCTGCGCGAATACAAGACGAGTTACAGTTTCACAGAAGTGTCCAAAGATACGTATTCTAACACGATGTGGCCTAAAGGTCATCAACTAGAAGGACAGCCTATAGAATTGCGTGACTATCAAGTAGAGATCGTCAATCAGTTCTTAGCCAATCCACAATCATTGCAAGAAGTAGCGACGGGTGCAGGCAAGACATTGATCACTGCCGCACTCAGCGAACGTGTTCAACAGCATGGGCGTAGCATCGTCATCGTTCCAAACAAGAGCCTTGTCGTACAGACTGAAGCAGACTATATCAATCTTGGATTAGATGTTGGCGTATACTTTGGTGATCGTAAAGAGTATAACAAAACACATACGATCTGTACTTGGCAGAGCCTAAACAATCTATTGAAGAATACTAAAGCGGGCGAAGCAGAGATCAACATCAAAGAGTTTATCGAAGATGTTGTTTGCGTCATGGTTGACGAAGTGCATATGGCTAAGGCTGATGCACTCAAGCAATTATTGACTGGCCCATTCAGTCAGATTCCTATACGCTGGGGCTTGACTGGTACTATACCTAAGGCAACATATGAGCAAGTGTCATTGCTTGTCAGTCTAGGACCCGTCATAGGCAAACTGAGTGCTGCTGAGTTACAAGAGAAGGGCGTGTTAGCACAATGTCATGTGAATATCGTACAGTTGAAAGATGGAGTTGAGTTCACAAACTATCAAAGTGAATTGAAACATCTATTAGAAGATGAAAAGAGATTAGACAAGATTGCTCAACTCATCGATAAGATAAAAGATACCGGAAACACATTGATACTTGTTGATCGCGTGAACGCAGGACGTGAATTGGTATCGCGTTTACCTGATAGCGTGTTTATCAGCGGAGAAACCAAACTCACTGAGCGCAAAGAAGAATACGATGAAGTAAAGACTAGTGCTAATAAGATCATCGTTGCTACTTATGGGGTCGCTGCTGTAGGTATCAATATACCTAGAATATTCAACTTAGTTTTGGTAGAGCCCGGCAAATCATTCGTTCGCGTGATTCAAAGCATTGGTAGAGGTATACGCAAAGCAGAAGATAAAGAATATGTAGAAATCTGGGACATCACTAGCGACTGTAAATTTGCTAAACGTCATCTGACACAACGCAAGGCATATTATAAGGAAGCAAAGTATCCATTTACTCTTGAAAAACTTGACTACTAAAAATAATTGTAGTAAAATAACAACATGAGAATCCTAACATTAGAAAATAATTTTTACAATCTAGAAACATTACCTGATGAGATAGATGATTTACGTTTTGCTATATTGGATAACAGTAATCCACAGAGCGTAGACTATCATTTTATTCCACTGATCTTTTTAGAAAGCTTCAACGCTCCTGCTTTAGTATTGAAGATAGGTAATAAGACACTAAAGATGCCGTTAGATTGGCAAGTGCTGATTGGTGAAAAAGATCACGGCGATCTTGAAACGTTGCCATTGAGTAGTTTGAATGATAGGGGATTTAGCGCATTTGAGTATAATCCTTTGAGCGCGTTCAGTCCTTCATTTTTGCCTGTAGAGATCATAGATATCTATCATGATGTAACTTGGTATGCTCCTAGATTGCGTAACGGACAGTTCTTGTGCGTACCTATCGACGATGGGGATAAGCCCCGCTGTGTTTATTTCGTCAAAGAGATAAGCCGCAACTGTGAGATCGTTGATTACAATCAGGTATTCTGATGAAGTATGGCGTGAAAGTTTACTGGCCTGATGGTGATTTCTTATGGGTCACTGAGGGCGATAGCAAGTTTCAGATGCAGCCTAAACTGTTTGATACGGAACAAGAAGCACTTGACTATGCTCAGATTTGGGGAGAGAATGCAGTAGTAGAATTGTATGGCGAAAGCAAAGACACCAACTGACGAAAAGTTTGAGAAACAAGACTTTGACTTGTTTGCTGCCTTGTCGGCTCTCGACAAGAAAGATTACGGATATTATGACAGATTGACTGACGAGCAGAAACAGAAATTCAACCCATTCATGCTCATCAAATGGTTTACCTATGTGACAACCAAAAACAGCAGCTTAGAACAGTTTTATGTTTTGAGTACAAATCATTACTCTAACAAATATCTTTTCAATGAGAAAGTATATGGACATCCGAAACTGATATGGTTGATGCTATGCGCTAGCAGTCCTAGACAAGGTACACTGCGCAGAGCATGGATCCCGCAGATCAGAGAGAAGATTTCAAGCATGAAAGAAAGTGCTAGCAAATCTGAAATAAAGGAATATTATACAAAGACATATCCTAACACAGATATAGATGCTATCGAAGAAATCTCATCTAGGTTTGTGGATCAACAAAACAAAAAAGTATTGTTAGCGAAATATTTCCCATATATGAAGCTGGAAGACATAGAAGTTCTTTCAAATTTTGTCACGGACAAAGACTTAGATCGTTACGGCAAAGAGCATGGAAATGGATAAATTCCATTGTGAGTTTTGTAAAAAGGATTTTATAAGAGAACAGACTCTTGTGAAACATCTATGTGAACCAAAACGTAGATATAACGATAAAGATAAAAAAGGAAATCGTATAGGATTTTCAGCCTTTGCTCAGTTCTATCAAAAACATTCAAAAAAGAAAAAAGAATTACAGGACTTTATCAAGTCAAGTTATTATTCAGCTTTTGTCAAATTTGGAAACTATTGTGTAGAAGCACAAGTGATCAATATACCCCGCTATATAGATTGGTTGTTAGAGAGTAATATCAGCATCGACAAGTGGAATAAAGATACAAATTACACAAAGTTTTTGATATCATATCTAAAAACTGAAGACCCACTAGATGCGATTGCAAGAAGCATAGAGACATGTGTGATGTTAGCCGAACAAGATAACATACAAACTAAGGATGTATTGAAATATAGCAATAGAAATAAGATATGTTTCATGATCACTAAAGGAAAGATAAGTCCCTGGATGCTTTATCAAAGTAAGACTGGCATGTTGTTCTTGGAAGATTTAGACACAACACAACAAAAGATGATATACGATTATATCAATCCCGAACAATGGGCTATAAAATTCACTAAGTCTAAAACTATCATCACAGAGATAAAGGAATTACTACATGTCGGTGGTTATTGAGAACAATAAATACCTTGTAAGAGTACACTGGCATAGCTATAGTCAAAATTGGAATGAGATTTGTGCTTATGCTGTAGAGAGTTTTGGTTTACCGGGCGATAAATTCTCGACAGTAGTCAACCATGAGTATATGGATTTTATATTTTGCGATGAGAAGGACGCAATAGTTTTTAGTTTAGCAGTTTTATGAACGTAAAAGACAAAATCATCAATCAAGAGGGGTACATAATCTATGAGAGTTTTGTTCCAGAACTCTTGTGTGCAGATTTCTTAGACCTCACAAAGAAACTAAAAACAGTTAGAGCGATCAACAAAAAAGAATATAAAGAAAGGGAAGATGCAGAATCTATTGATGCATCGGTGACTTGGAGTGAGATGGTTCATCAATTTCCCGAATTTCAATCTATAAAAAGATTAGTAGATCCGGTCATCAAACAAAATTTTATCGATCTAGAATTCTATGCAAGTGATGTTGTTACTGTCAAAGCAGGAAGTCAATTCGTAAATCCACATATAGACACGCCGCATAGATTCAAAAAATGGAATTATGATAAAAGATTGTTGGGCATACAGTGTATAATTCCTATAGAACATACCACTAAAAATAATGCATCTACCGGACTGGTACCCTTCAGCCAGAAAAGAGATTTTGATATCGATGAATGTTACAACGGAACGTTTGATCGATGGTTCTCATCTAATTGTAAGCAGCACGACATGCCCAGGGGTTCTTTACTTTTTTACAACTGTAGGGTATTACACAGCAGCATGCCTAATAATACCGATAAGGACAGACCCGCGTTACTCCTCAATTATCTTGATCGCAATATCATCGATGAAGTCAAAGAAGTTGACAACATTTGGGAAAGTAATGGTAAACGTTCCTAAAGATTTCCAAGATTACGATGACGATGATGCTGATATTGAGAAGCGACAGAACCGCTGGAAGTATTGGACTAATCTAAAAAATCTCAAACTAGAGTTTAGAGAAGAAACGGGTAGCCGAGACCATAAAGAATATATGGATTGGTTAGAAAACAAATATGGGTTCAGACCTACTGAAAATATTGAAGGTATGTTGAGCGACGATTATAAAGTAGTTGACGAGAAGAAATTTTTAGTGTATATTCTTAAGTATGGCAAATGATATCATGATAGATTTGGAAACACTGGACACAAGTCCATATTGTGTTATCCTTACTATTGGCATAGTGAGATTCGATCCCTATGGCGAAGGTGTCGCTGAACGCTGGACACTAAAACCCACTATAGAAGATCAGACTGAGCAATATAATCGCATCATCAATGATGACACTATACGCTGGTGGAGCGAACAAAGTCCTGAAGCTATAGAAGAAGCCATGAGCGATGATAATCGCATGAGTCTGCGTGACTGCATGGAAACATTATATAGCATAGGTTGGAACCGTAGAGCAGTATGGAGTCATGGTGCTCCTTTTGACGTTGTTGCTTGTGAGACTGCTATGCGCAGCACACTCACTGATAGGCCTAATCCTATACCCTGGCCATTCTACACCGTAAGAGATACGCGCACATTATTTGAGATCGCGGGTGTGAAATTGCGTGACGGTGGACATGTCACACTACATAAAGCAGTAGATGACGCAGAACGTCAGGCTATCGTTGTTCAAAATGCTTATAAAAAACTGGGCATGAAAAGATGACTGAGATAGTCAAAGCAGTACGCAGACATACACTACCATATGCTAGATATAGAGAAATGGTACAGTGGCTGTCTGATAATGTACAAGAGAATTATCATAAAGATATGAACAAATATAACAGCAGCAGCGTGAGTCAATTTGTTGAGTGGCGCAGCAAGGATACTAAAAGCTGGGTGTTTAGAGTGTTTGGTAATCCTCCTAAATGCTCTGTAGAGATATTAGATGAAGAAAAAGAGTTATTATTCTTACTAACATGGCAATGAAATTCAACAGCGATATCGATATTGATCTGGGAGACAGAGATAAACTATTATCTTTGATCGATCACGTTCCTGCTAGTATCAGAAAAGCAGAAACGCGCAAGCACAACACAGGTGTTTACGTGACAGATATTCCCTATGATCCTATCAATGACATGTCAGCATTGGATTATGAGATCGCTGAAGAGCGTGGTTATCTCAAACTAGATTTGTTGAATGTGCATGTGTATAATCAAGTGCGTGACGAGAATCATCTTGTCGAATTGATGGGTGAACCAGACTGGAATAAACTCAATGACAGCAAATTTGTAGAACAACTGATACATCTTGGAAATCATTATAACAGTTTGCGCAAGATGCCGGAACCAGTAAATAGTATACCTAGACTAGCAATGTTTCTTGCTGCGATTCGCCCCGGTAAAAAACATTTGATCGGTCTACCTTGGTCAGAGGTATCTAAGACTATCTGGGAAAAAGAAGATGGTACATACACTTTCAAAAAGTCACACGCAGTCGCTTATGCGCATCTTGTGGTAGTGCATATGAATTTATTATCAAATGAGTAATATACAATTAGTTAAAGAAAATGATCCGATACTAAGAAAGGTTGCCGATCCTTGGGATTTCACTGTTGACGGAGATCCAACTGTTCTTTGTAAAAATTTAGCACGATGCATGATCGAAAATAACGGTATAGGACTCGCGGCGCCGCAGTGCGGAGTCAGCAAAAGAATTTTCGTGATGGGAAATGAGACTAAGTTATATGCCTGCATCAACCCTGAGATACTAAATGGTGACGATTTAGTGATGGGAACAGAAGGGTGTCTAAGCTTTCCTGAATTGTGGCTGAAAGTAAAAAGACATGATGTCATCAATGTGCGATATCAAACCCCATTAGGAGACACTGTAGAAACTACTTTCACTGGATTAGTAGCAAGAGTGTTTCAACATGAAAAAGATCACCTAGATGGTATTTGTTATGATACTAAGGTGGCAAAACTCAGCTTAGAGATGGCTATGAATCGCAGAAAAAAACGATCAGGGAAGTCGTTTTACTAATGTGATGCTTCTGCGCTTTGTGCGCTTCTTATATAATTCGTTTAGGCTTATGACAGGGCCATGTACGATAGTAAGATTCTTATTATTGAACGTTCTTAGATATTTCCTAAAAGGATCCCAGTCACTCTTCAGAAATATATTGATAGGGATCTGTCGATTGCTTTCCCACCACCATACTTCTCCTAGTTCTAGAAATAGTTCTTTATGACTAGGTTCAGCGATGGATCCGTAATCATACAATGAGGTACATTGATCATCGCGATTTTGAATGATACCTACATAGTCTTGGTTAGCAAATGAAATCACCGTTATGAACGGATGATTTTGACTGAGCTTTTTGAAAAAATCTTTAGAAATGGTCATTGACAATTATTTATATTTGGGTAGATACAAAAATATTTTATTTTTTACTGACTAAATACATTTAGGAGCGATAATCTGTGACTATTAACACTGTAAGATATTCAACACCAGCATTTATTTTCACCCAGCGCCAGATTGTCGTCCTATTATCAGGAAACAGTCCGAGGTCCTTTATGCCAGTATATGCAAAAACCATGAATCTGCACAAAGGTGTAGACAACAAACTACAGTTTCAGTTCTTGAACCAAGAGCAGAAACCAGTCGATATAACAGGTAAAGAAATTACTTGTAGAATCATCAATTATGACGGTACTGAGGTCTTGATACGCAAGGCATTGACGCTTGAGCTACCATTGACTGGTATAGCATATCTTGAATTGAATGCCGCTGAGATCGAAGATATCCCTGCGCAGATGTGTCATTATAGCCTAGAAATTCCTGTAGGACAATTTGGATACCCTGTGTTCGTAGACCCAGCAGCGGGCGCACGTGGTCAGATCAATGTACTAGATAGCGTATTACCAAGTTTCGTTCCAAGCGAGACTGTGACTATCCCCACCGGGCAACCATTCCCCAACTTGGATAGCAACAACAGCATCAATAACGTATTACCCAATGCTAACACATATTACACTTCAGTGATCAATACCAATGACAATCCTATATTGACACTACAAGCCCACTTACATGAGTTCAATGGTGAGGTCAAGATCGAAGGTACGTTCGATAGCGGATTGCAAGATTGGTATCATATACGCACAGAAGAATACTTAGAAGTTACCGAGACTGTTGGATATACAGTCAAGGGCTTTCACCCATTCATACGCATGGCATTCACTAGCAACACAGGCGTAGTATCAAACGTTTTGGCAAGATAAGTTGCCAATAGTCTTTGTTTTTTCGCAACACTCTGTTATAATTACTGAGTGTTTGATATTCTTCAAGTAATTCCTGGTAAGAAAAAACTTTCTCAAAGCGGCTGGCATAGTTTCAATGCTGTCTGTTGCCAATATCGCGGGCATAACGCAGACAAAAGAGGACGCGGTGGAATACGCATGGAAGGAGAAAACTGGAGCTATCATTGTTTCAACTGTGGGTTCAAGACAGGTTTTACTTTAGGAAGGCAGCTCACAAAGAATACGAGGCAACTATTGTTCTGGGCTGGAATGGATAAAGATGATATCAACAAATATAGTCTTGAGAGCCTTCAGCATAAAGATTTATTAGATTTCACAAAGGTAAAAAAAGAAAAGAAAAAAGTCGTATTCAAAGAAATGCGCCTGCCGGACGCTGAACTCATCGATAAAAATAATCCTAAGCATGAAGTGTACGTGACTTATCTAAACAAAAGGAAAATATCTATAGGTAATTATCCTTTCATGTGTACTCCTGATTTAGAAGGCAGACAATCAAATAGGATCATCATACCCTACACATATGAAAATAAGATAGTGGGTCACACTAGTAGGTACTTAGATGATCGTACGCCAAAGTTTATCAATGAGCAACAGCAGGGATATGTGTTTGGTTACGATCTTCAAAAGCCTGAATACGAAGTGTGTATCGTATCTGAAGGTATATTTGATGCACTAAGCATAAATGGTTGTGCGTTGACTCACAACACGATTAGTGATACTCAAGCACAAATCTTGAAAAACCTAAATAAAAAAATCATCGTGGTGCCTGATCAAGATTCTACTGGTCTAAAAATCTGTAATAAGGCTTTAGATTATGGTTTTTATGTGAGCTTGCCTGATTGGGAAATCGGTGTAAAGGATATAAATGACGCTGTAATAAAATATGGAAAACTAGCGACATTACTAAGTATCTTGCAGTCAGCGACTAATAGCAAGATCAAGATAGAAGTAAAGAGGAATCAACTTGATAAACGACTACAACATTGAGGTACAAAAGCTATTTTTGGAGATGATGGTCACAAACGCTGAGTTGTATACCCGCGTGATGAACATCACAAACGCAGAAAACTTTGATCGTAGGTTACGTCCCGTAGCCGAATTCATAATCGATCATACTAAAAAATATAATGTTATGCCTGAGCCTATACAGATCAAGGCAGTGACAGATGTAGACATCGAACCTATTCCGGAACTTGACGAAGGTCATTATAATTGGTTCCTAGAAGAATTTGAACAATTCACTAAAAGACAAGAACTTGAGAGGGCTATTCTTAAGAGTGCTGATCATCTTGAGAAGGGCGAGTATGGACCTGTAGAGAAACTGATCAAAGATGCTGTTCAGATTTCTCTACAGAAAGATATGGGCACAGATTACTTTGCTGATCCTCGAGCAAGACTCATGGCATTGAAATCAAGCAATGGACAGAATAGCACAGGTTGGCCAACCCTAGATAATAAATTGTATGGGGGCTTCAATCGCGGCGAGCTACAGATTTTTGCAGGTGGATCAGGTTCAGGTAAGAGTTTGATCATGCAGAATCTTGCAGTCAACTGGGTACAGAACGGATTGAATGGAGTCTATGTGACATTAGAACTTGCTGAAGGTCTATGTTCGATGCGTATCGATAGCATGATGACTGACACAAATACTAAAGAAATCTTCAAGGATCTTGACAACGTTGAGATGAAGGTCAAGATGATAGCGAAAAAAGCGGGTCAGTTGCGTATCAAGTACATGCCAGCACAAAGCAACGTCAACGATATCAGAGCATATGTCAAAGAACTACAAGTACAGACAGGAATGAGAGTAGATTTCCTGTGTATCGACTATCTTGATTTGATCATGCCAGTCACTGCCAAAGTCAGCCCTAGCGATCTATTCGTCAAGGACAAGTATGTATCAGAAGAAATGCGTAACTTGGCTAAAGAACTGAACGTGTTGTTCGTCACTGCGAGTCAGTTGAATCGCAGCGCGGTAGATGAGATTGAATTCGATCATAGTCATATCGCAGGTGGTATCAGTAAGATCAACACAGCAGATAACGTGTTCGGTATCTTTACTTCAAGGTCTATGAGAGAAAGCGGTAGATATCAGATTCAGTTGATGAAAACTCGCAGCAGTTCTGGGGTAGGGCAGAAGATCGAACTCAAGTTCAATGTAGAAACATTGCGTATAACAGATGAGCTAGAAAACGAGCCTAGACCGCAGGTTTCTGGATCTACATTATTATCGCAAATAAAGGTCACTAGCCAAGTTGGAAATACTGTAAATGATGCCGTACAAACTACTGTCGAACCTGAAAAAAGCAGGGTTACAGCCGATGTACAAAGCGCAAAACTGCGCACTTTGATAGCATCCCTAAAGAAATAAATCCACCCGTTTATAGATAAATACTACATTATGCAAAAGCGTACACGTAGTCTGCTAGAAGAGCTTGAATCTATTGGTAGCAATCGCGACATGAATCATGTCATCGAAAGCAGAGCCAATAATGTCATCACTAGCGCCATCAATTTATTAGAATTGATGAAAAGACACTATCCCCAGGAAAAAGCCGAACTCTTAGAAAAGAAACTACTAAGTTCTATCAAGAATCGCACACCTAATAAGTTTTCAAAGACCATCAGGAAATAATCATGAAATCTAAAGATATCATAAACGAAGGTCTTTTTGGCGATTTTGAAAGGGCAGCAAGTCAATTCAAAAGGGCCTATGACACACGCCAGAACGCAACCGCAGGTCTAGGCGGAAGAGTAAAAGCTCTTTTTAGTCCTACCCGTATGAAATATGGGCGCAGCACTAAAGATCAAGTGGCAGCTAATAAATTTATAGACAAATTTGTTAGCCAGGCTTTAGAAACATTAGATGTGGCTGTGAAAAATGACTTAGTAGATGCGACCTCTAACAAGCTTGATGATAAGCCTGCTGCACAACCTGCTCAACAAGAACCGGCTGTAAAAACAGCGGCTTCACAAAATAAAAAACCAAAACCAAAAACTAAACAACCAGCAGCAAATACACCAGCAGAGCCTATTACTTTTGGGCGAGAGAAATATACTAAAGGACCAAAAGGATGGATAGACAGCAAAGGAAAACCGGCTGATCAAAATACAACTAAAATTTTAGATCAGGCTGCACAACAATCTACAGCCCAAACAAATACAAAGCAGGCAGGCGCGCAACAGCCCAATGCCCCCGCTGCTAAAACTAAAGCAGCAGCACCTAAAGCAGCAGCACCTAAAGCAGCAGCACCTAAAGCAGCAGCACCTAAAGCAGCAGCACCTAAAGCAGCAGCACCTAAGGTAGCAGCGAAGCCGGCAGCACAACCAGCAGCAGCCAAGGCAGCGGCACAACCAAGACAGACTGTAGCACAAAAGATAGCGCCGCAGTTACAGGCAAAAGCAGCACGAAAGACAGCAGGTAAACGCAATCAACCAATAAAAGAAGATGCAGTATATGAAAAACTAAATCTTTTATTTGAATCATATATGGAGTTGATAGAAGCTTCATCTGTACCACAAGGAGGTGGTAGAGTGAAAGGTGCAGGTCTTAGCCAAACCCCGAATGCTATCCGTAAGCGTGAAGCAAGAGCAAAAGCCAAAGCAAGTGGCCAGCAGGCAGCACCTAAGGCAGCACCTAAGGCAGCACCTCAACAACCACAAACAGATCCTGCATCACAACAGCAAGTACCTCCTACTGAAGAAAAACTAGGCATCAGCAAATACTTCAAAGAAAACTTTTTAGATGATTTCTTGCAAGGTATTGACATGGGTCCCGCTAAACCTAAAATTGACGCATTGCTAAAGAATTTGCCTAATCTATATGGCACAAGTCAGTTGAAAAAAGAACTTACATCAATCGCAAATATCGCTTGGACACTGGCTAAAAAATAAAATGCTTGACACTATTAGAAAAACTCTAGATGTTCTTGAGTCTATATCAATAACAGAATCAAAGGGGCACCTCGATCATCCTGAAGACCTCGTCATCCTACAAGATGTTACCGGGGCTAATAGTGCTATCAATTCCATTGTAGCAGCCGCTCAAAAACCAAAAGAATTTACTATCAAGTGGGACGGCTATCCTGCATTGATATTTGGCCATGGTCCAGATGGCAAATTTTCTATCATGGACAAACACATGTTCAATAAAAAAGACATGTCAGGTAGAAAAGTCTATAGCCCAGAACAATTCATAGAATACGATAAAGCGAGGGGGGTTGATCGTGCTGAACTTCATGGTATCATTTCAAACATATGGTCCGGTCTACAGAAGGCAAGTCAAGGAACTAAGGGCTACTACTGGGGGGACATGTTATTCGGGCAACCGCTCAAGGATACGAATGGTCTGTATAAATTCAAAGCGAATCCTAACGGTATAACATATACAGTTGATGTAGATAGCGATGTAGGAAAGCTAATCGCAGACAAAACTGCAGGTATTGCCGTGCATCAATTTATACCGGCAAATGCAGCTACTACAGATGATGCGACGAGCTTGAAAGGTACTATAGGTCAACTTAAAAATAATAGTGATGTTGCATTAGTTCCTAGTGCTATGCCGGTGTTACCTAATATAAAAATTGATAAAGAATTACTAAACCAAGCCAAATCAGCGATCACGAAATATGGAAGAGATTTGCAAAAGCTAATGCAGGCTCCGCAGGCTCGGAACACGTTCAATCAATTATTTACCACATACATTAACAAAAAAATCGTTGCTGGAGATCTAAACAATCTAGCAAGCGACTTCATGGATTATTTTGAAAGCAGACCTATGACTGCTAGCATGAAGAAAAAATTATCAGATCATATCAACAGCAACAAACAGGGTATTATAGGCTTGTTCACAATATGGAGTGCTATCTATAATTTGAAAAATTCAGTTGTAGATCAATTGGCCAAGCAGGCCGAACAGAGTCCCGTCAAGGGCTATCTACAGTCAGGACAGCAGAGCCAAGAAGGTTTTGTCAGTCAGGGCTTGAAATTCGTGGATAGAATGGGCTTCAGCCGTCAGAATTTGGCTGGCCGCTAGTATCTAACCCCCACCTTTTTTATCTCCAGGCATAAATAATAGTATGAGCCTAAACGGTTCACAACATTAGGAGATTTAGAAAATGGCACAATTCACAAGAGTCAATGGTGACCTCAAGCAAGTACTATGGCTAGACGCACCAGACTATACTAACACAGGCGTAAATGCTGTAACTTCAGGCGTAACTGTTCAGCCACAAGGTCCAAAATTGGACTTCTTCACTGCAACAGCAAACGGCGCGTTGACTACTACTCAAGTAGCAGCAGCAGTTCAAGCAATTCAGCAATTAGCAACTATCCACATCTATGAGTACACAGACACAACTAATGACACATTAGCATTTGCTGTATACCCAACTGGTGCATGGACAACTACTGCTCTAGTAGCAGCACTAGAAGCTGATCCAGGCCCAGCTTGGGCAAACGCTGTAACTGTAACAGCATCAGCAACTTTCACTAACTAATAATTAGTTTTAGTTGATAAGACTAAGGCCCGAGAAGTAAAATTCTCGGGCTTTTTTATTGCTGTAAATACAGGATGAGCCATAGGTTAGCATGTTATACTTTATTTGATATCACAAAAACAGGGGTGTTGAATCGTGCTAGACCGGCGGATGACATCGTTGACGTAAACCAGTGGTATATAGATAGAAACACACAATGCAACTTTGACACTATACTGCAAATCATATCATTGAGGGCTCAGCCTGACATCGAAACTACACCTAAGCTTACCTATGTCGATTTCGATAAAAACACATTTTTCGGAGAACGATTCATAGATAATAAAAGTCATAAAGTCTGGGTTTTTGAGTTTAGCGTTCATCATTCAGGGGTGTTTGAAGATGGAATACATCCCCTAGGATATCTCTATAAAGATTGCGAAAACGTACCTATGATCATGACAAATACTATAGACTTGTCATTAAATAGCTATATACAGATAGACGATTATAACAGGAACATTTATTTTGTTAAGTACTAATATGGACAAGCATCTTTTACATAAAAAGATAAAGGATCTATTCATCGTGAAAGAAGACGATGGATCCTATGTCCTTTTCGGCAAATATATAGTAATACCTAAAGATGATCTATTTGAGATTGTGATAGAAGGAGAGACGGGTAATATCGCTTTCAGTTCTCTAAAAAACGCTGTTACTTGGTGCGTATTTGAAAAGAATAATAAGTATAAAGAAATCAAGAGATTGCTTGAACTTGATCAAATGATAGGAAGTCTAAGCGTACATATCTCTCAATATGAGAGATTAGCTAAAAAGAACACAGGCCTAGAAAGAGACATTTATATAGCCCGATTGATCGAAGAGAAAGCACGAAGGAAACAGGCTTTAGAAGAAATACAGGATTACGTGCAAATTTCACGTTTCCTACAGACCAAAAAGTTCAGAGAAAATCAATATAAATTTGATTAGATTTTGATAAATAATTCTATAACGATGGAAATTTTACCATGAGACTTACCGACTTAGACAAATCAAACACAGCAGCGAAGGCTCTAAAAGCCAATTTCGATTTCAGTTTTGATACTTCAAGATTGAATCGCGCACAGACTAGAACTATGCTAGACAAGGTTCAAGGTCTTATCAAAGAAGCAAAAAGCAATCCTGATTTCTACAAGAATCAGGGCAATCCTTCTTACATGAAATTAGTATTCATGGCTCAAGCATTGACTGAGCATTACATGACTACAAAAGCTGCACAGATCGTAGTAGAAAACGAAGAAGTCGAAAAGTCACAAGTCATTCTTGCTGCACAAGATATGCTTGACAGCATTCAAAAGATGATCGAAGAAGTCAATGACATGTTAGTAAAAGAGTTACCAGCATTGACTGATAGCATCCAAAGTGAGATTGGTGTAGAACAATCAGGTTCTTTCAATGCGTCAGCTAGCCAAGCCTTGACAACATTGAATCAGACACTAAGCCAAAGTAAATCAGACATGCAAAATGCTATGAACGCATTGACTGGAGTAGGTAGCCCAGATGCATTAGGCGCACCTGCTGCAGGTGGTGAAGAAGTAGCTGTCACTGACGTTGCAGCAGCAGCGGGCCCAGGCGGTGAAGAAGTTGCAGGCATGGAGATGGATGCAGAAGTCGCTCCAGAAGCAGAGCCAGCAGAAGAACCAGAAGCAGAACCAGCTGGTGGGGTCGGCCGCGAGTTACGATAAATCGTGCGCCTTGACGAATTCAATAATCCCAAATTGAACAAGTTGATCGCAGCAGCAGATCAACTTAGTCATGCGTTGAACACCGGAGTTATAAAAACAAATTGGACTATAGACTTGCTCGGCGAATATTTTAGCAAATTCGGTCTGCATCTAGGTCCTGATGATTTTTATAATATGATACAACAAAAGCCATTGAACTCTATCATACAAAACATAGAGGGAGATCAAGTGATTTTCAAAGGTATACCTCAAGGAAAGAAACCTGTTGAAACTCCTCCTCCGGAACAGAGTAAAGAGATAGTTGCAAAAATGGCTAAGCACGCACAAGGTAAGTAACCTTTTTAGTTGCGTTTACACAACGTCTCAATTAGAATATTCTAATGATTACGCTAACAGCAAGTGCCAAACAAAGATTTTTACAACAACTTGAGCAGCGCGGCGAAGGTATAGGAATCATTGTAGGTGTGAAGAAAACAGGCTGCTCGGGTTACGCCTACACCCTTGAGTTTGCCGACAAATGGAGAGCAGAAAATCATTTGACTATATTTGATAATTTGTATATATGGGTAGAAGAAGAAGCATTAGAACTTTTAGAAGGCATAACGATTGATTACGTTGATAAAGGGTTAGGTTCGACGTTTGAATTCATAAATCCTAAAGAAAAAGCACGATGCGGTTGCGGTGAGAGTTTTACAGTTTGATTTACACACCCAACAAGTTCCCATATAGCGAACTGAAAAGACAGACTATAGATGGATCAAGGAAATATATAACTCCGGACGGATTCTCAGTCCCCAGTGTCACCACAATACTAGATGCTACTAAGCCTGAAGAAAAGAAACAAGCACTGCTTGAATGGCGTAAACGTGTAGGCGAAGAGAAAGCAAAGCAGATAACTGCTGAGGCTGCTGGTCGCGGTACACGTATGCACAAGTGGCTTGAGAATCATGTCAAGACCGGTGATACGGGTCAACCGGGAACTAATCCTTATAGCATACAAAGCCATAATATGGCTAAGACCATCATCGAAAAGGGATTGAGCAATTGCCAAGAATTCTGGGGTACTGAAGTCAGTTTATACTTCCCTGAAGTCTATGCAGGTACTACTGACCTTGTGGGAGTACATGATAATAGTGAAGCGATCATGGACCATAAACAGACCAACAAGCCTAAAAAGCGTGAATGGATCGATGACTATTTCTTGCAGTTAGCAGCATACGCAACTGCACATAATGAAGTCTATGGGACTAATATACGTAAGGGCGTGATCTTTATGTGTAGCGCAGCTAATGAATACCAAGAGTTTATCGTCGAGGGTAAAGAATTCGACTATTACAAAGACAAATGGTTTGCTAGATTAGAAGAATATTATAAACAATTCCTATAGCCCATAAGCATAAATAGTTGTACTACTTGGTAAATGTGCAACTATGTCTATCATACAGATTTCAAAAATTCAGCAACGTTCGGGCGATTTAGTCGACCTTCCTCAACTAGATGAAGCAGAACTAGGATTCGCTAGCGATGTAAACAGACTATTCATTGGTAAAACCACTGGAAATACAGAAAACATAGAAGTACTCACTGCTTATTCTGACATATCATTTAGTCAATTAGTAGGCGCGGTTGGTAATCTAGATATTTCTGCTAGTGTAGCCAACGGCGAAGTTTTAGTTTACGACGGTAATAATTGGGTAAACCGCGGTGGGAACGCAGGTGGATATATCAGTTTAGGCGAAGTGGGCAACATCTCAATCGAAGGCGGTGCTATAGGATATATTCTCACTACTGATGGTAGCGGCGGACTAAACTGGACACCAAAAGGAATAGTATCACGTAATATACAGGATATCTCAGCCGAATCAACAGCAAGAATGACATTAGCTGAACCTTATCCTTTCGCTGAAGGTTCTGAAATTACAATCAACATGATTGATGGTACGTCTTTTGATGTATTGAACGGTAACGTATTTTACTTGAAATCTGTTGCTGGCAATATTCAATTGTATGATTTATTTGAAGATACTGGTTTATTATCTCCGTTAGACACTACAGGGTTTGGTGCGTATCCTAGCAATACAGGTATAGCAATCTTCAATACTGTCACAGCCAACGGCGGACTAGTAGCTGGTACTACATATAGTGTTCAATATAATTCAGGCACAGACTTTGCAGGTGATAGCACATTCACTTATAATTTTACTACCAATACACTAAAAATTCCTAATATAGCAGCAGGTACAGATTCAAGTTCTATAGGAACTATCCAAGGTAACTGGACTCTAACAAGCGGTTCAAGATTACAATCAACATATGCTGACCTTGCAGAATATTATTGTGCAGACCAAGAATATGCACCTGGTACTGTATTAGAATTTGGTGGTAGGCAAGAAGTCACTGTCGCTAAAGAAGAATCAAATAGAATTGCAGGCGTTGTGACTACGACTCCTGCTTATGTCATGAACGCTCAACTTCAATGCGAAGAAAATAGTATAGCATTAGCATTGATCGGTCGTGTTCCTGTCAAAGTCAAGGGCGCTGTCACCAAGGGCGATATGCTTGTAAGCGCAGGACAGGGTTATGCTAAAGCAAGCATAGTCACACCTAAGATCGGCACAGTGATAGGTAAAGCTATCTCCAGTAAGAATGATGACGGCGAGGGCATCGTCGAAGTGTTGGTTGGCAGACTATAAGATAAATACAAGATAGGACAACGGAAATGGCAGCAGCAATTTACACACCAAGTGGATCAAGTCAATTATCAGCAGCAGCTACCACGGATAAAGTTCGCATATCAACTACGACTACAGCAATCGCAGTAGCAGTAGGAAATAGTTCTGTATCAGCAAATCTCACAGCTTGTGAGATAATTCCAGCAAACTCAATACTAAACTCATTTATAGTAGGCGAAGGCAATTACATAGCATATATTAGCGCAGACGGCGGCACAGCAAAATTCTCAATCACTGAACTAGGCGCACCAATAGGCGAATAAGCCGCGTAAAAAATAAGCATTTTTTGATAAATAATATTGCTAATAACGTTGTTGTTATTAGTTTATGCGGTCCCCGCCGCGTATCGGCTAGAACCCGGCATTATAGGAGATAAAACAATGGGTCGTCCACTAAAAATAGCAAAAGCGCAAGCAGTTATCACTTTGACTGCTACTAACGCTTCAACAGATGTAGTCACTACATCAGCAAATCTAAGCAATCTAGGTATCATCGCTGGCATGCCATTCATTCCAGCAAGTAACATCGGTGGCTTAGTCGCTGGTACAACTTACTGGATCCTAAGCGTGTTGTCAACAACAACATTCACAGTTTCAGCAACACAGCTATCAGCAAACCCAACTTATACACCTGTAGATTTATCAGGTACTACTGGTCAATCAGTAGCAGCAACAGTTGGTCTAGTAGATTCATATTTCAACAATCCAGCTGGTTCAGCAAATACTTACAGTGTAGTCGGTGGTAACACAGCACTATACGGTAACCAAGTATTAGTTGGTGTATGTATCGGTATCGCAGGTGATGGTACAATCACTTGTGCAGACGACAGTCCAAACCTAGATGGTGTTGGTACTGACTTTGCAAACACATTTGTAGATGGTACAATCGTATATGATGCTGATGGTGCGATACTAGGCACTATCGACGACATCGCAAACGCAAACGCAACATTCGCTACATTCGCAGCAAATGCCGCAGCAAACGTTGACGGTGGTTCATACACATATGGTACACCAGAAGCAGGTTTCATCGTTCGTCAGAAAGGTAAGCAGAAGTATCTAGTCACTGGTTCAACTAGTGGTTTGACAGCAGCTTGCTATACTGCAAACGTAGCAAACACAGCATTGTTGCCAAATACTTTCAACATTGAAGGCACATATGCAAACACTTCAACAGTTTATGTTCAATCATTGAGCGATCATACTGCTGAATTGTTCGCACTAAATTCAGGTACAACAGCATTGCCAAATGAGACAGCAAACATCAACAATGCAAGTCCTGCATTCGCAACATTCAATACTGCTTATGCAGCAGATACTTACGGTGGACAACCATATCCAATCGTAACTATCAACAAGGCGTAATAAGAAATGAGTGTGAATACCGGTGCAACTAAAAGAGTAGAGGCTGCTGAGACAGAGATCGCCGTCCTTCAGGTACGTTTTCATAGTCTTGAAGAAAAGATGGATGATCTGAAAGTTGAAGTCAAAGACTTACACGATTGTTTAGATCGTAATATGCAAGAGACTAAAGCGATCTTGAAAGAATTTCAAAATGCCAACAAAGAATCGCATGACGAATTAGCAGAAAAAATTTCCAACATGGAAAAAGTAAAATGGATGCTAATGGGTGCGGCAGCAGTTTTAGGTGCAACAGGTATGGAAGCAATTCAAATGTTTTTAGCAAGTTGATAAAAACATTCTCTACAGTAGAAACGGGGCTTATGCCCCGTTTTTATTTTGTGAGTGCTTCTAATTTTTCTCTGACTATATCTATGTTGACTGTACTGAACAGTCCCGGGTGCATTGGTTTGGGATGTTGATTCATTCCTACCCAAGCGTAACCGATATGTTCATGATTCAGATCAGGAATAAATTCATCATTTACTTCACAGAAAAAAGTATGGTAAACAAAAGTATTATTGACGAATTTTTGTATGGGTACTAATTTAGCGTTTTTTGGAAAATACCCGATCTCTTCTAAACATTCTCTTTCTAATCCTTCTAGTAAAGTTTCGTTGACATTTACTTTACCGCCCGGCACAGCCCATGAGTATTCTTTTTTTGGATCGCTCCTCAAAAGATATAAAAATCTGTCTGTTTTTCGGCTGTAGAAAAAGCAGCCGGCCGAAGTATTATGCATGTTTATATTGTAGCAAAAAAATAATCAAATGACAATACTGTAATCGCCCTGATCATACCAACCTTCATAAGATTTCATCCATTGTCCTTCTTGGTCTACATAACGATATTGTATATTCGTTGTGAGATTGGTCACATATTCGACTGTAGTGCTTTCACTAGCATCGAAACTTACTACCCATGAATTGGTACTTGAATTATATTGAATTATATCATTAGCTTCAGCCACTAGATCGCCCCATGCTATCGTAGAGCCTCCTTCAAAACCGATATCTTCTACGATAAGATATCTACGACCATTTACTGGTCCTGGTAGTCCAGCATTGGGACCTTGCAGTTGAGGATTGATGACAGCATCAACTGGATCTAATGTGTTTTGTGGTAGTGTGTCAGGATCGATATCATATATCAATAGTCGATCATCGATTGGATCGGGCACGATAGTACCAACGATATCATCTTCCATATATGGATTCTGCAACCATATCTGACTGATGCCTGGTTTTACTTTTCCATATACGTTCAATAAACTAGTCCAGTAGAGATTTGTATCAGGTGGGCTAGGATCATTCAAATCAGTATTAGGTGGATAGAATGCTTCATTAGCTGGCAATAGTTGTAACTTGTTCCCTATCAACAAGACTTTATAACCATATGGTGTTATCTTTTGTCTAGTACCTAATAATAAATCTTCATCTTGTATATCTTGTAATGCACTGCCTTTATAAATGCTTGCGATGATCTTGTGTATGACTCCCATCTTCTTCAATTTACTGCTGGTACTCAACCATATAGGCATATAGAATTTCCAGCTCAACACATCGATAGGATTACCGGTACCTACCGGAATGCTGCGTGAGCTAAATGTCAATCCGTCTTGATATACAACGCTCAACGATGTCCAGTCAATAAAATTATCTGTGCTTTGTATTTCTAAGCTAGGATTGAACAGTGTACCTAATTGTTCTATCAACTGCAATTTTTGATTATAGTTTGTAGTCCAGAAATCAACCTGCATACGTAATGTGTAGGGAACAGGCATCAAGCGTTCTACTGTGAATGCTTGTCCTTGAACCGTCTCATAACTTTGTGTATCAGTGTTATAAGCACGTTGACGCACTTGAACTTTCTCTACGAATGTAGGATCTTGCATCCAACTCTGATTATACTCTAATCCACTGATCCAATAGGTTATGATAGGAGCAGCAGGTAGATTGCTTGCGCTATTATTTGCTATGATAGTAGAAACTTGCCTGCTCTGATCACCGTACATGACAGGCACACGTATCAATATGTCATTGCCATTTGGATCTTTGCCTTTAGTGACATACCAGTTCGAAAATATCTTTGCGAACTGTAATAAGAATCTGCGTATCTGATTGTCGTAAAAAAATTGTGCCATGTGTTACTCTATCGGTGGTAAATTGTCCGGGGCAAGAGCTAGTATACTTGATAACGGTTGGGCTGAAGGTATCAACTCTTCCTGATTGTTGTTGTATATCTCACCTTCATTATTTATAAACTGTGATTTCTGTGCTTGGTCGTCAGCAGTGAACCCTGTATCTGTTCTTACATTTGTAGAAATACGAACCCATAATTGTCCGTCCCAGCGATATAATATCTGCGGCATGTAATCAATGCGTAAGAAATAATCACCTACTTGTGGATTTTGTGGGAAACTGATACCTGCTCCGCTTGGATAACCGTTAGGTGCAGTACCGTCGCCTGTGAGATAGCCTGCTTCATAACCGAAACTTCTAGGACTTGCGCGACTGATATATTGATATGCAGGATCGCAGTCTGCGCGCCAGTCCATCTGTGTGCTGATAGTACCTGTAAAGCCTGGCTGTGTAGGATCTGCGTCGGCAGTTGCATATGTATTGTCGGCTGTACCATATGGACCTGTGATTGGTCCCAATGACATAACAGATAGTACTTTTTCCCCTTCTAGTGCGCCCGAACCAGTACGCTCTGGCAATTGGTATGGTGCTGTTTGTTTCACTTCTAAGCTTGCTTGAACAAATTTGTCAAATTTTTCTGACAGATCAGTATCAGCAGTCAAATCCCATATACTTTTTATGATGTCTTTATTGATTCTAATGCCTACGCTAGGATTCTTGTACTTAGGATTGCGCATATAAACGACAGTACCAACAGAACCGGTGCTTGGTGCACCGCCGCTATATGTTACAACATTGATAGGTGGGGCAGGTTGATTTAGTTTATCAGAAAGAGTACCATTACTCTCATAGATACCATATGTAGGTACAACGTACAAGTCTTTTTGACTGTAGCCTGCTTTAGGTACGATGCGTTTAGCTTCTTCCAACTGTTTATTGTTGATCTCAAGGTTCTTATTATATGTCGATAAGATATCTTTGAGTTGTTCTCCTGTCTGCAATTGCCAATATGTTTCATTTGGAGGATATATGCCAGCCGGAACTTCTATCAAACTGATGTAATTCTTGTCACCGTATGTGATCACATACCCAGGTGGATATACTTTATCCTTATCCCATGGACCGAGATAATTATCTTTGTTGATTGGCTCAGTAAGTATCTGTGTAAACTCTTGGCTATCGACTAGTGGCTCACACTTGATGCGCCATAGATGTGGATACCAAGTTTGACTAAATCCTTCACTTGCGAAGTTAGCATCAGTGATGCTATAGAAACGTTTCAATGCGACTGGAATCGTTTCCTTCAATGGATTGTAATCAAGCAAGTGCGGTAGTTCAAGAACATCGCCCACCATCAACTTTCTGCCAATGATGTCGATCATATCATTGTAGTGAACGGTTATGAAAATGATGTCATTATTCAAGAATAAGCCGAATTGGCTTAGATCGAAATCTAGGTTCTGTACGCTATAATGACCACGCAATCTATAAATGTTAGGATCATATACCCTATCACGATTCTCTAAAAACAACAAGTCCTGTATCTGTGTAGGATCAGGACTGATATACTGTGGCTGAGTATAGTCAGGGCTAGGGGTCTGTGCGTTTGGACCCATGTACTTGTGAATGTAAAGATCAGTACCACCCACAGTAAGTTGCTCCGATATATTCCTGTCGAAGAACTTGTAATCATTTGTTTTGACTGGGTGATACAGCGATAGTTTGGGCATAGTAGTATTTAGTCGATAAATCAATGACTTACAAAGGTATTGACTTTACCCTCAAATTGAGTTAAAATAGATAAATGATTGCAACAACGGAGTTGTCATGGTAAAGCACAAATCAGAAATCAGAGAGTTGAAGCCCAAAGACTTTGACGCAAAACACATTGGACCCGAACCTAGTTTCAACCCTGAGTTGGTTGTCACAGAATGGGAACTCGCTAAAGCGTTCAATTGGTATAACCACTTTTATGATAATAAGGACGCTAAAGAATTCATCGCTCAATATCTAGATGTTGCGGGCAAACAACAAGTCGCTAAGAGTGTTCGCCGTGTCAATGACCGTCAGGTCAAATCGACTTATGGTTGGCTAGCACGTTGTATCGTTCGCGGCGGTGTTGTCAGTAATGATACGCTCACTAAACTCCAGGACGAGATTGGTCGTCTTGTATCTTTTGTGACTGTCGATACAAGTGACGATGAAGCACCTGCTGGCAATCGCCCCAATGTGCAGGAGATCATGCGTGAGCGTACTCTCAAAGTTGGTGGTGAACTTGAGGGCTTGTGGGACGATTATCTAAAGAGTGGTGCTGGTAAAGAAGGCATCAAGGCAATGGATGTGTTGTCACAAAGCAACATTCTACCTCAACACGTGCCTATGTTGGTCAGTGCTTGGCAATCTAAGTTGGATGAGTACAATGAAGCAAGCGCAGGCAAGGATGAGCAACTGAACGAAGCCTATGGTCGTTTCGGTAAAGTCCAGTTGCGTAACATCATCAATTCTATTGAGACCGTGATCGCCGATCTGAATTCGTATATCAATCTCAAGAAGAGTGGTAAGAAGCCACGCGCTAAGAAGCCTGTATCGGTCGAGAAGGTGGTCAAGCGTCTCAAGTATCTCAAGTCATTCAAGTTAGAGAAACTTGAACTTGAAAGCGTGAGCCCAACTAAACTACATGGTTGTAGCGAAGCATGGGTCTATGATACTAAGAAGCGTAAACTTCATCACTATGTTGCGGATGAGTATACCAAGAGCATTGGTGTCAAGGGTAATGCTGTAGTTGGTTTCTGTACTAAAGAATCAGAGATCAAAACATTACGCAAACCCGAACAGCAAATCAAGGAAGTGATGGGTAGCAAGCCGGCTGCACGTAAATTCTTTAGCAACATCAAAGCAGTCGCTACCAAACCTAACGGAAGATTCAACGCAAATATGATTATATTGAGGGCATTCTAATGAGTAATAGTTTCAATCCTATAGAAAAACGTATGGAAACACTGATGACAGTGATCGATACTGCTATAATGTCAACGAATGATCGTAATGATCAATTGATGTTGGCATGCGCTATGCTGCAACGTACCAGAGAAATTTTTGATGCTACGTTAGGCGAAAATGGTCGTAAAGAAATGTTCAAGGAGTTGGTATGAGTCAGGTTGATCTAAACAAGTATAAAGAGTTTGTAGAAGCAGTCACTAGCAAACAAAGTCAGGACTTGACTGAGTTTATGAATCGTCTTGATCGCATCGATGCCAACTATGAGAGTTATGGTCCAGATGGTGAATACATGCATGGTCCAAATGTCAATGTACCATTATTGCTATGCGGTGCTATCGGTCTAGGTAGCGAGACGGGCGAGTTTCAAGAGATCGTAAAAAAGATTGTGTTTCAAGGTAAACCATTGACTGAAGAAGCACACTTTCATATGAAGCGTGAACTTGGCGACATCATGTGGTACTGGGTCAACGCCTGCAGGGCACTTGAGTTAGATCCAAACGATGTTATTGCTGAAAACGTCAAGAAACTTGAAGCACGTTATCCGGGCGGTAAGTTTGACGTACATTATAGCGAAAACAGAAAGCAGGGCGATCTCTAATTCCGATAAATACAACATAATCGGAAGTAGACATGTCAGCAGATCCACTATCAACACCAACTAATGCTAACTTACAGCAACTAAAAGAAGAGATGTTCAACAACCTAAGGTTACGCTTAGGTGGTGACATCATTGACTTAGAGTTAGATCCTCAGCATTATGAGGCAGCATATGATTATGCTATCAAAGTGTATCGTCAACGTGCGCAGAATGCTACGCAAGAAGGCTACACATTGATGACGATCATAAAGAACGTTGACACATATACGCTTCCTAGCGAATTCATCAACGTTCGTGCTATATTCCGTAGAACAGTTGGTCTTGAGACAGGCCCATCAAGCACAAGTTTTGACCCGTTCAGTAGTGCAATTCTCAATACATATTTGTTGAACTACAACTATACAGGTGGTATGGCCACATATGATTTCTATGCAGGCTATGTCGAGTTGGCAGCACGTATGTTCGGTGGCTATGTCACATATACATTCAACCCTGTAAGCAAAGTATTGCGTGTAGTCCGTGATTTCAAGGGCACAGGTGAGCGTGTATTGATCTGGGCAGACATGACTAGACCTGAAACTGAGATATTACAAGATCCGGGAGCAGGTATTTGGTTAGCAGATTTCATATTAGCGCAACTCAAAGTGATCATAGGTGAAGCCCGTGAGAAGTTTGGAAGCATTGCAGGTCCAAGTGGTGGTACTACCCTCAATGGTGCTGCTATGAAGGCAGAAGGTAAAGCAGACCAAGAAAGATTATTGGATGATCTACGCAAATATCAAGATTACAGTCAACCATTAACTTGGATTCAAGGTTGATTTCTACTTTTATATCAGTTATACTTAATTCATGATCATAGGCGTAGCAGGCTTTATAGGTAGCGGCAAAGATACCATTGCCGATTATCTCATCACATTCAAGGGTTTCAAGCGCATGAGTTACGCTGGACCTCTCAAAGATGCGGTCGCTGCTATCTTCAATTGGGATCGTGAACTACTTGAGGGCACTACTAAGTACAGCCGTGAATGGCGTGACACTGTAGATACTTGGTGGGCAGAACGTTTGAATATCCCACATTTGACACCTAGATTTGTGTTACAACAATGGGGAACTGAAGTAGGACGCAGGGCTTTCCATGATGATATTTGGATCGCTAGCGTAGAAAACAAATTACGCAGCATAAAAGATAATATCGTCATCAGCGATTGCCGTTTTCCTAATGAATTGCGATCTATCAAAAATGCAGGTGGTGTTACGATAAGAGTCAGTAGAGGGGTAAATCCTGAATGGTATGACGCTGCCGTTCAGTATAATAAGGGCAATAAACATGCCAAAAGCATACTAGATCAATATAATATTCATGCTAGTGAATACAGCAGTGTTGGGCTATCATATGATCATTATATCGATAACAGCGGCACAGTCGATGACTTACACCAGAAGATTGATTCAATAATCAACCTGTAAATCGCCCCTTTTCCATGTGACCTGAGTTCTTTTTACCACTTCTACACAGTTTAGACAGATCGTTCTTAGATTTGTAAACTTAGCGTTACGTAAATCTCCGTCTATATGAAATACTGTCATCTGTGAATGATAGACAGACTTGAATCCGCAAATATCACATACTGGTTTTTTCTTGTAACCAGCCTTCTCCCAAGTTGATCGTGTTGGTTTTTTCTTAGCTTTTTTACTCCCGCACTCATCACATATGCTTCTATAATGAGTGATTCCGTCGCGTATATAGTTTATAGCCTTAGGATTTTTATTGCAAGATGAACATATAGGTCTTATATGAGGCATACTTTATTTATACCTTCGAAGGTTTGATAACCGACATTTTTTCGCCTCGCACACTAAATAAGATTAAGAATATCAGGGGTGTTACCCTCAAAATATAACATATAGGAAAAACGAACATGGCATTAACATCACCAGGCGTAGAAGTTACAATCATTGACCAAAGTCAATATCTTCCAGCCCCAACAAATTCAGTTCCTTTCATAGTCTTTGCGACTGCTGAAAATAAAGCGAACCCAAACGGTACAGGCATTGCGCAGGGTACAACTCCTGCTAACGCCGGTAAATTGTTTCAAGTCACTAGTCAACGTGATCTTGTCTCACTTTATGGTACACCGTTCTTTTATAGCACTACTGACGGTACTCCAATTCAAGGTTATGAATTGAACGAATACGGTCTACTAGCAGCTTACTCAGCATTGGGTGTAAGCAATCGCGCTTACTGCTTACGTGCAGACATCGACTTAGCAAGCCTAGTAGGTCAAGCAGGTCGCCCAGTAGGCGAACCAGATGACGGTGCTTGGTGGTTAGACACTACATCAACTCAATGGGGTATTTTTGAGTTTGATGCAACAACAGGATTGTTCACACAAATTTCTCCATTAGTCATTACTGATGAAGAAAACGTTGTAGCAAGCGCACCAGCTGGATACTTAGGTTCAGTAGGTGATTATGCTGTGATCGCTATACCAAGTTATGATGTTCCAACAGCAGCCACAGCAAAACAATTCTTCTATAAGAATGAGAACAATACTTGGGTAGTTTTAGGTTCACCAGAATGGGAACAAAGCATACCAACATTGGTTGGCACTAACTCAAATCCAACTTTGACTGCTGGTCATGAATTTAGCATCACAATCGGAGGTGCTCCTGGATTCGGTGGAACTGCTGTAATCGAAGTTCCTGGATTAGGTCAAAATAATGTGACTGGCGTAGCAGCAGCTATCAATGCATTAGGTTGGCAAGAACTAAGTGCTAGCGTAAGCTCATCAGGCAGATTACAAATATTCAGCAGCCAACAACAATATCAAGCAATCGAAATTGCTGCTGTATCAGGTACGGTATTATCTGATCTAGGTATCGCAGCCGGAACTTATCTAGAACCAACTTTGTTCTATGGTACTTCAGCACAACAGCCACTATGGCAAGTAGGTCAGGTCGGTCCGCGCCCAACTGGTTCAGTTTGGATCAAAGTAGGAAGCGCAGGTTCAGGCTTGAACCCAGTAGTCAAACAATATGACGGTGTTGCAGATGCTTGGATCACAAAAAATGTCACATTGGCAATCAATGACGAATCAGCTATCGCTGCTCTTGATTCAACAGGTGGACAAGCAATTCCAGCTGGTACAGTCTATGGACAGTACAATTATAATGGACAATATAATCAAGGTCCAGTATATCTATGGGAAAGAATAGCAGAAGGTCCTACAGTAGTAACAGGTACAAACACTGAACCAAGCTTTGATGCTGGCCCATATACTTTGAGAGTGTACATATCAACACCTAATAGCACTGCGGTCACTGGACCCTACACAGTAACTTTAGCAGATAATACATTTGCTGAAGAGTTTGTTGAAGCATGGCAATTAGCAAACATTCCATATACTACAGCAACTATCGCAACAGATGGTGCTATCGTATTGACACATACTCTAGGCGGTTGTATCGAAATCAGCGATATCGACTCAACAACTGGAATATCAAACGGATTGTTAGCAGAAGCAGGTTTCGTAGCTGGCGTGACAGAAGGCGTCAAGATTGGACGTTTCTATTCAACATCATTTACTGTTCTTCAATCTTCAACATCAGGTGGCGGTTCTAACGCACAGTTTGAGATCAGCAAGGACGGCATGGGTTATGTAGTAGGAGACATCTTAGCTGCAGGTTCAGGCTATGCAGTCGATGACACAATCACTTTTGCAGGCACAAACTTAGGCGGCGCAAGTCCAGAAAACGATTTGGTATTGAAAGTATCAGACGTTGATGGATCAGGCGGTGTAGTGTCAGTAGTGATTGATGAAAACTCAGGCACATCAGTATCTACATATGGTATCGACATCTCAAATTGGGTAGAGTTCGATTATACCGCAAACGAAGGTGCACCAACTGCATTGCCAGCTAACAACACTAACTGGTTCTACAGCGTAACAGATGAAGCTGATATCATGATAAGAACCACAGCAGGTTGGAAGGGTTATCGTAATGTAAACTTTGATGCTAATGGTTTCCCACTACCAACTGGTACTAATACAACTGATCCAAACGGACCAATCGTAAGCGCAAGCATGCCAACTGCTCAATCAGATGGTACAGCACTAGCTTATGGTGATTTATGGATCGACACTAGTGATCTAGAAAACTATCCAATCATCTCACGTTGGCAGATGGTGGATGGTGAAGATCAATGGGTATTGATCGATAACAGTGATCAGACATCAAGTTCAGGTGTTTTATTTGCTGACGCTCGTTGGTCAAGTAATCAAAATACTATCAACCCAGCAAACGATCCTATCCCAACAATCAAATCATTGTTATTGAGTAATAATCTTGATCTTGATGCACCAAGTGCTGTATTATACCCAGTAGGTATGTTGTTGTTCAACACACGCCGTTCAGGTTATAACGTCAAGCAGTGGAGAAATAACTACTTCAACTCATTGAGTTTCCCTGATGAGACTATCCCAACTATCCGTAGTACATGGGTAAGTGTAAGTGGCTTACAGTCAAATGGTAGTCCTTACATGGGTCGCAAGGCTCAAAGAGCGATGGTCGTTGAAGCAATGCGTTCAGTGGTAGATACAAACACAGCAATACGTGATGAAGATAACTTCTTCAACTTGATGGCTGCTCCAAACTACCCAGAACTACAGCCTAACATGGTTGTATTGAATAGTGATCGTGGTGAGACAGCTTACATCTTAGGTGATACTCCAATGGGATTACCAGAAGATGCAACAGCAATTCAAGCATGGGCAACTAACGCTGCTGGTGCAACAAGCACAGGTGAAGCAGGTTGCGTAACACGTAACACTTATCTTGGATTGTTCTACCCAAGCGGTATCGCACTAGACTTGAGTGGTAATGAAGTCGCTGTTCCAGCATCACACATGATGCTACGCACATTCTTGCGCAATGACCAAGTTGCTTATCCTTGGTTAGCGGCTGCAGGTACTCGTCGTGGTATCATCGACAATGCATTGAACATCGGTTACCTAGATCGTGAGACAGGTGAGTTCATCACAACTAAGACACGTATCGGTATCCGCGATGTTCTATACATCAACTTCATCAACCCACTAGTGTTCTTCACTGGTAACGGCTTGTTGAACTATGGTAACAAGACATCATTCAATAGTCAGAGCGCATTGGATCGTACAAACGTAGCAAGACTAGTTGCGTACATCCGTCGTCAATTGACTATCGCAGGTCGTCCATTCGTATTCGAACCAAACGATGCGTTGACTCGTCAACAGATCGCTGGTGTGATCGAATCATTGATGGTTGATCTTGTAGCAAAACGAGGACTCTATGACTACTTGGTAGTCTGTGACGAATCAAACAACACTCCTGCTAGAATAGATCGCAATGAATTGTGGGTCGATGTCGCAGTTGAGCCTGTCAAGGCTGCTGAATTCATCTACATCCCAGTTCGTATCTTGAACACAGGTGAGTTGTCAGGAGCGTAATAAAAGATAAATGAGAGCCTCGCGAGGGGCTCTCAATTATAGAATAAATAAAGTATATTAGGAGATTTTACAAATGGCAACAGCCTCACAATCATTGTTTAACATGACAGTCGCCGGTGACAACGCAGGTGGTAACCAGGGCTTGTTGATGCCTAAACTACAGTATCGTTTCAGAGTGAATTTTTTGAACTTTGGAGTTGATTCTGCTGGTGGTCTAGCACTTACTAAACAGGTATCGGAAGTCACACGTCCAAACGTCACATTTGCTGACGTTAATATTCCTGTTTATAACTCAACAATCAAATTAGCAGGTAAATATAGCTGGAACGATATTACTTGCAAATTGCGTGACGATGCATCAGGTACTGTTTCAAGAGCAGTAGGTCAACAGTTGCAGAAGCAATTAGATTTCGTAGAACAGGCTTCAGCAGCAACTGGTCAAGATTATAAGTTCCAGACTAACATCGAAATATTAGATGGTGGTAACGGAACTAGTGCTCCAGTCGTGTTAGAAACATGGGAACTATATGGTTGCTTCTTACAAGGTGTCAACTATGACACACTGAACTATAGTGCTTCAGAGCCAGTCACTATATCTTTGACAATTCGCTACGATAACGCTATCCAATCACCACTTGCTTCAGGCGTTGGTGCAAGCGTAGGACGTATCTTAGCAGGCGATAGCGCAACTGGTATTGGCGCCTAATAGGTAATCCTTCATGGGATTAGGTAACTGGGGCGAGGAGCTACAAAACGCTGCTGGAGCATTCTTCGGCAGCGAATACCTTAGAGATTACCGACACGCAAGTAAAATCTTTAGGAGCAATAGTTATGCTAATGCTCCTAAATTCAAATTTCTATTTCATACATATTTCAATATCAATGCAGACGCATACCCAGAAGCGCCGCAGCAAAATATAGGTATTTTAGTCAAAGATATAAAATTACCTTCATATAGTTTTCAGACTGATCAAAAAAATCAATATAATAGAAAACGTATAATTCAAACTAAAATTAAGTATGAACCTATTACTGTAAGTTTTCATGATGACAATCTCAATACCATAAACAAAGTATGGTATGCATATTATACATATTATTATAAAGATGCTGCTAAACCAAATGTGATGTTTGCTGGTAATCGTGGTTCTGCGACACAACAAAACGGCGTTGATAATGCCACACAATCGACTATGGCAGACTATAATGAGCGTGATATCTATAAAGATGATCTAAAGGGTAATGTAGATTGGGGTTATATTGGAGAGTCATTAGGACCTGATCCTTCAAAGAAAGTACCGTTCTTTCAAAACATCACTGTATTCGGTTTCAACCAACACAACTTTACAGCATATACACTTATCAATCCTATCATCACAGGTTTCTCGCATGATACTTACAGTTATGCAGAAAGCGGTGGTTTGATGCAAAATTCTATGACAATAGATTATGAAACGGTAGTGTATAATGAAGGCGCTATCGACGGTAGAAATCCCGGCGATATCGTGACAGGATTCGGTGATCCTGCAAATTACGATTTGACTGATAGCCCTATCAACAAGCCAGGCGCAAGAGGCACTATATTAGGACAAGGTGGATTGATAGATGCAGCTGGCGGATTTATTGATTCACTAACTGGCAATCCTCCTGATATTTTCGGCGCGATAAAAACTGCCGGTACTGCATATAACACTTTCAAAAATATTGATTTGAAATCAACACTAGAACAGGAACTCAAAGCAGATATTGTCAATGTAGTAAGAGATTCTACTGTTGCGATAAGAAATATCAACTTCAATACACCTGCTAACGGTCAGACTCCTAGTTCTGTAGGTACTGCTAATTCAAAGACAGTTGGATTATCAGCACCAACTCCTCCTGATTCACAAGAAGTGAGAACTGCAGGCAAACAGATTCCTTGACATAAATATCTTATATGTCGTTATTCAAAGTCACAAATCAATCATTAGATAGAACTGTCAAAATTTTTGACGCATTCTATAATACTAGCCTTGTTATTCCGGCTGATCAATATGATATTATTTTCAGTTTTTTCAAGAGTGTATGTAATACTACACAGATAGCAGAAAACTATACAGTTATATTATTTTTCATAGCACAGGATGCTAATATAAATGCTATGGCTTTATTAGAAAATATAAAAGGTAATACAAAAAATAAAATTGAAATCAACAAAATCATGGCTTATTACCTAAACAGTTTCAAATCAAAAACTAGCCTTTATGGCGTAGGACAAATACCAAGACCTTCACAGCCTGTTGCTAGAAATGTAGTGTTATGACATGGCTAATTTTGCGCAAGGGAAATTCGTACCAAAGAATCCAGGTAAATATGTAGGTAAACACGCACCTAGATATCGAAGTGGTTGGGAACTGACATTCATGATGTTCTGTGATAATCACGAAGGCGTAATTCAATGGGCAAGTGAAGCGATTTCTATCCCTTATCGTAATCCATTGACAGGAAAACAAACTGTATATGTGCCTGATTTTTTCGTTTTATATGAAGATAAATTCGGTAGGCAGAAGGCTGAAATCGTAGAGATCAAACCTAAGAAGCAAAGCCTTATAGAAAGCAGGGTCACAAGTATAAAGGATAAAGCAGCAATAGTGTTGAATCATGCTAAATGGGCTGCTGCTATGGCCTATTGTAAAAGAGCCGGTCTAACTTTCCGAGTCATCACTGAGGATGATTTGTTTTACAAGGGCAAACGCAAATAAATAGTTCATGACTCGCAAATTGGAAGAATTATTCAATCTCTCACAAAATGAAGAGAAATCAGAGGAACTTGAACTACCTCCTGAGACTCAGGAGATCACTGAGACAGCACTCAATAACCTCGAGAAAATAGAAAACGCATTACCACAGGTGCGCGGGCTTGAGACTGCTGATATTGAGATAGATAATCTAGCAGACTTAGCCCAAAACAGTTATAGAGATTTGATGGATCTAGGTATGCAGGTTGACAGCCGTTATAGTAGCGAGATATTCAATGTCGCGGGAACCATGCTAGGTCATGCTATCACCGCTAAAACTGCTAAAGTCAGCAAAAAACTAAAAATGATCGAATTGCAACTAAAGAAAGCTGCACTAGATCAGAAGCAGAGCAAGAAGGATGAAGAAATACAAAACACCCCACTGGGTGAAGGTCAAGCGTTAGATCGTAATGAGATACTAAAGGCCCTTCTTGAGAAAAAGACGGATAAATGATAAATATTAGATACGGGAATATTGATATGAAAAGCCTAAAACAATACATTGCAGAAAGCATACATCTATTTGATGTAACGATCAAGATTGCAGGAGAAGTCGATAAAAACTTTTTAGATTTGTTTATATTCAATCTAAAGAAGTTCGAACCAGCTGGTCCGATCACACCTAAAAGACTTCCTATAGCAAAAGATGTATATGGTTTTCCTGGCGTACATAACGAGCCAGTCACTATTCTAAAGTGTAAGTTCCGTTATCCATGCACAGAACCAATGGTACAGCAATTAGCACAATTGTTAGGTTATAACTTAAACTATGTGCGTCTTGTCAACACTGCTTATGATGATAGCATCAACCGTGAGCAGGACGAGTATGCTAACCAGATGGAACCTAACATGAAGGATTTCGATAAGATTAGCGGTGCAGAAGAAGCAAGCAAAGCATATGGTAATTCATATCTAGATAGCATCAAAGAGCAGACTAAAGAATCAGAAATCATGATTCCTTATGCCGCTAAACCAACTCCAGACAGTTTTGATCCATTCAAACCATACTTAGATGATCAAAAGATGGGTGATAAAAGTCCTATGACAAATATCAAACGCCCAGCAAAACCTAAAACAGGCGCGATGGCGTAAGAGGAAGTATCATGGAATTCAAAGATTTTTTACAGTTTATAAACGAAGCAGAATCAACTGCTGAGAAAGATGACAAAGCCGAAAAGGCAGGCAAGAAAGTTGCCAAGGACATCGAATACGATGAAGGTCATAAGGGCAAGGATGACGAGAAGGCAGAAAAGGCCGGAGAGAAGGTCAAGAAAGATATCGAATACGATGACAAGAAAGATAAGAAATCTTTGAAAGACTGGTTTGAACTATTAGACAAGAAAGTTATCAACGAAGCAGATCAACTAAGATTAGAGCCTGCAAAACAATCAACACAAGTTTTGAAGAAAGGCGACGAAGTTATTGGTACTGTAACTAATCCTGCATTAGCAGCAACTATCAAATCAGCTATCGGTAAAGGCGAGATGTCATTAGCCGGAAAAGAAATGAAAGAAGCAGAGCTTGATGAAAAATGGGCAGGCGATGCTAAAGTAAAACACACTGGCCAATACAGTGATAAAACAAAAGAAGAATTGAAATCAATGTTGGCTAAGTTACACAAAAGCGGCCCGCATGATAAAGACAGTCCTGCTGCTAAAAAGATGCGTCAAATCAATTTCGCATTACGTGCCAAAGGCGGTTGGAAGAGTGGCGAAGGCGCTGCTATGAAAGAAGAACAGTTGGATGAACTATCACCAGCAACTTATACAAGTGCTGCTCAAAAGGCAAGAGGACAAGGACAAGCATACGCAGCTAAAGCAACAACACAAGCAGGAGCAGCGATGTATGGTTCTCAACAAGGCAAGCATGAGCCTAACTCACCTGCAGCAAAAATGGACAATTTTGCGCAACAAAGATTTGCTTTAGCAAACAAAGCAGAAAAGAAAGCAGGACTAAAACCTGGTGAAGCCGGAGTTCATTCATATGATCCAACTCCCGGCGACAAAGGATATTCAAAAAGCGGCCCAAAATCATTAGATGAAAAAGCAAAGAACCCATATGCTATTGGTATGTCACAAGCAATGAAGTCAACTGGTGATAAACCACCTTTGAAGAAATCAACAATTACTAAAGCACATGATATTGCTAAGTCAATCAAAAAGAAAACTGACGAAGCAGAAATTCCAAAGTCAGGCCCAGATTACGGTGCAGGTTTAGGGGCAGGACGCAAAGATGTATTAGAAACTACACAGGTAAACGAAGCTATGAACACATTAGAAGCAGCCTATCATGAAGGCAAATCACATGGATTGAGCAAGCACGGTTATGCTTGCCGTTATAACGAAGGTAGCGAAGAACACAAGCGTTATCATGACGGCTTCAAAGAAGGTCTTGATGAGTGCTATGGCTTGATGCCAAATCGTGGTCTTGTAGTAAGCGAGATCGAATCAGGAGCAGATGTTGTTGATGACATGGCTTCATACGGTGCAGAAGAAGGCGAATTAGCCGAAATGGATAAGACAGAATATATGCGACATAAAGCAAAAACATCTCCTGGCGACACATTCAAGGCTTTTGGTCAAACATTCAAAGATAAAGACGTATTAGAAACAGATGCTTTTGCTGATGCCGAAGTTGATGAAGATTTCGCTAGCGGTGCCAAGAAATTCATGAAAGGAATGGGTACTGTAGGTAGAGGTGTAGGCACAGTATTAGGTAAAACAGCACGTGCCGCAGTTACAGTTCCGGCAGCAATTGCAGGCGGTGTTGCTGGATTAGCTCAAGCAGCTAAAGATGGATATCAAGCCGGTAAAACAGCAACGGGAACAGCAAATGAAGCACTTGACGAATATGCATTTGAATCATTAGACAAGAAATTGAATGATCTATTGAATGAAGGCTTGAGTGTCAATATGTCACAAGGTCTAGGTGGTCCAGGTGCAGAAGATACAGTCAGTGTCACGGCACAAGGCGACGACGCAGGCAAACTATTACAATTCATCAAGCAAGTTGGTCTAGGTGGATTAGGTGCTCCTGAACAAGTTGATGGTCCATCAGAGCCGGCAGTAGCAGTAAGTGATTACGGCGCACCTAAGTTCGGTGGCTATGATAGTGAAAAAGGTGACATGATGGGGTTATTGAAAGTCATGTCAGGTGGTGAAGATTATAAAGATGAAGAAGGTCATGATCACGGCGATATGCCAAAAGCAAAGATGTGCGGTACACATGGCGTAGATGAAGCCAAGTGTGGTTGCGGCGAAGGTAAAGAGATGGTTGATGAAGTTGAATCAGAAGACCAGATGGAATATCAAGTTGCTGAAGATGACGGCGAAGGTAATATCGAAGCAGATGAACAGGGCGCACAGATTGATGCAGCTTTAGCAGTAGGTTCAGAGAATGAAAAAGAAGTTACTGAAGGCGGTGACGGTGGCGAAAGTAGTCCAGAAGCAGCCGGTGCAATTGCAGCAGCAGACTCAGATGAAGAGCAAGAAGAAGCAATGAGCGAATCAAGTTTCTTGAGTCTATACAAGAAGATCGCATTGATCGCAGAAGAGTCAACTGCTGAGAAAGATGATAAGGCTGAAAAAGCAGCTAAGAAAGTCGCTAAAGATATCGAGTATGATGAAGGTCATAAAGGTAAAGATGACGAGAAGGCAGAAAAAGCCGGAGAAAAAGTCAAGAAAGATATCGAATATGATGACAAGAAAGACAAGAAAGAAAAAGTCGATGAGTGGGCAAACGATGCCGGTAAAGATGGTACACAGCAGACATTTGAGCGTGACATCGAATTCATGACTAAGGTCATCTCAGGCGGATTGAATAAGCCTAAGTCAACTGGCCAGCAGACTATCCCTGTACTTGCAGGTGATAAAGAGCGTACTGGCGATGAAGACATGGCTGAGTACAAGAAACTAGCAGGTCTAGGACAATAAGAAGGTATATAAAACCTTAGCTAAAATGCCCGGCAATGCTGGGCATTTTTTTGTCTAGACACTTTGTCCCTGAAACGATAAATACTATAATAACGGATTAGACTATACATGGCACAGAGAAATATAGACTTCGGTAGTTTTCCAGACGATCCAGATGCAGATGCGATAAGAAGCGCGTTTCAAAAGACTCAGGAAAATTTTACTGAATTATATCGTTTACAAACCAATACCGGCGTTCTTTCTATCAATAGAGTCAAACAGCCAGGTATAAGCGTCAACGCCAGCACAGGTAACGTACTACTCTCTGCCGATTTTTACAGACTAAATGTAAGCACTACTAGTTTAGAACTAGGTTTGACCCCTAATAGTGAAGGCTATAACACTACTGTAAACAGTGCTATACAAACATTGTATCTTGATTTACGTGACGATTCATTCATTGCTAATTCGTTGACAACTGATTATTTGATAGCTAATAATAGCCTCACTACAGATGTCGTTTATGCAAATACAGCCAATGTCGCAGGCAACGTAAACTCTGAATTTATAAATGTATCTAATACAGTTTACACATATGACTTGAGTGCTACAGGTACTGCTACTGTCGGTACTGCAAATGTATTAGGAAATCTTTCCGCACAAAATGCAAATCTAGGTAACTTAGCAGAAGCAAACTTTGTCAATGTGGCAAGCAATCTCACTGCAACTTTTATAAGCAGCGGAAATCAACTCAACACAGGTAATATTGAGACCGGCGGTATACTAACAGACAATTATTATTATGCTAACGGTGAGCCCGTAGATTTCAAACAACCGGCAGGTGCTAACACTCAAGTTCAATATAATTTGAATGATGATTTCGGTGCCAGCTCAAACTTTACTTTTGATCAGAATACAAACAACCTAACAGTCACTGGTAATATCAACGCTACTTATTTTAGTGGAGACGGCGGTGGCTTATCAAACATTCAAGGCAACATTAGTTCTATCAACAATGGCAGTTCTAATGTAGTTGTAGAAGCCAACGCAAATGTGAATATCTCTGTAGCAGGTCAAAGCAATGCAGTAGTAGTTCACCCTTCTGGCATGGAAGTGGCACGTAGCCTAGTTACAAACGATATCTTTGTTCAAGCAGGCAACGGTTTTACAGGTGAAATTGAAGGTAATATCGTTTCTGCAAATATATTGAATGTAAATCAAACTGCAAATCTTGGATCTATCAGCAACGTCTCAATCTTAGGCGGTAGTCCTAATTATGTTCTACAGACTGATGGATCTGGTAATCTAAGTTGGGCAGTCAATGCAGGATTAGAAGGAGCGACGGGTGCCACAGGTCCTACAGGACTCACTGGTGCGACTGGACCCCAAGGTACTTCAGGCATAAATGGTAGCACTGGCCCTACAGGTTCAACAGGTGCTACAGGATTGCCAGGTGACATCTATTCAACTACCAGTTCAACTTCTTTGACTATTAGTACAGGTAATAAAACTTTTACAGTCGCAACTGATCTAGCATATTCATTGGCTCAAGAAGTAGTCATCGCTTATTCTATGTCAGATTACATGATCGGTAATGTACAGTCATACAATTCATCGACTGGATCAATGACTGTAGATGTTACAGACATATCAGGAAGCGGAACATATTCTGCTTGGGATGTAAATTTATTTGGTGCAGTTGGTCCACAAGGATCAACAGGTGCTACAGGTCTTTCAGGTATCGTAGAAGGTCCTACTGCACCGACAGACACAACTGTTTTATGGTATGATACAAGTACAGCAGGTATAGATGGCGTAGGTGCTACTGGCGCTACTGGTCCGCAAGGCGCGACGGGCATAGCAGGTTCTACTTACTTACATACACAAGGCGTGGCAGCAACAACATGGACTGTCACTCATAATCTCAATAATAAGTATGTCAACGTCGAACCTATAGATAATGCAAACGTAAGTTATGTAGGTCGTTATGATTATCCTTCGATCACATTTGTTGATAATAATACACTCACACTAACTTTTGCTTCTGCCGTCAATGGATATGTCGCAGTATCATCAGGTGGTGAATCTGGTGCTACGGGCGCAACGGGAATTCAAGGAGCTACAGGCCCAGCTGGCGCGACCGGTGCAGGAGCTACAGGAGCAACAGGTGTAGCAGGACCTACTGGGGCCACTGGACCAGCTGGTGCTACAGGTTTAGGGGCGACAGGTGCAACAGGACCAATCGGCGCTACAGGAAGCGCAGGTGTTGCAGGTGGTAGTAATACGCAAGTTCAATTCAATGATGCAACTGCGTTTGCAGGAGATGCAAATCTAACATTCAATAAGACTACAGGTTCACTCACTGTAGGCGGTAATTATATTCGTAGCGTGGCAACAGGCATTAGTGCGGCAGGTTCAGTGCAAGGTGATGCTACAGCAATCACAAAAGATATCAATGTTGTCAGTACTGTAAGTTCAGGACAAGGTGTTATATTACCTACAGCAGTAGCAGGTATGGTAATTATTATAAACAACACAAGCGCAAATACTTTGAATGTATATCCTGCAACTGGTGCGATTATAAACAGTTTAGCGACAAATGCTGCATATACTCATGCAGCAGGTGGTAGTTTACAATATTATGCGGTGACTTCAACTCAATGGTATATTGTTGGAGCAAGTTATTCGTAAGAGCAAAAAATAGGTAAATAAATAATAGAACATTATGGGCGTACTAAAATATTATAACGGAACTGCTTGGGTCGAGGCAATTGTAGGTGTACAAGGTGCTAGCGGCGCCACTGGTGCGACTGGCCCTACAGGTGGTACACACTTACATACTCAAACTTCAGCAGCTACAGTATGGACAGTCACTCACAATCTAGGCGAGAGATACGTCAACGTCGAGCCTATCGATAGTACTAACATAAGTTTTGTAGGCCGTTATGATTATCCTGAGATAGAATTTTTGAATGATAGTGTACTCACTCTAACATTCCTCACTCCTCAAACAGGTTATGCAGCAGTATCGCTAGGTGGTATGGGTGCTACTGGCCCTTCATTACCATACAGAACAACCTCATCGACAACGATGACAATTGTGAATCAACCTGTATTGGCAGGTAATTTTGTAAGCGGTACTACATATAGAATTTTTAGTATTGGAAGCACAGACTTTACAACTATAGGCGCTCCTGATAATAATGTTGGAACAATATTTACAGCATCATTTATTGGTTCAGACCCTACAGTAGGAACAGGTGGTACTGCTCAATTATTACAACAATGTTTTGTTGGGCTAAGCCTGGCATACACTACCGGTCAAAATATGATCGCATCTTACGATGTAAACAACTACATGGTGGGTGTTGTTGATTCATATGATCCGGGTACTGGTGCTCTAAACTTTTTTGCTGTTGGCGGAATAGGATCGGGAACATATTCAGCATGGGACGTAAATATCTTTACGCCAGAAGGTGCTACAGGTCAGATCGGTGCTACTGGTGCTACAGGTGCTACGGGTAGTTCAGTAATAGCTGGTGCTTTCGTTTATGAACAGACAACTCCATCTACTACTTGGGTAGTGCCACACAATCTTGACAGTCAATATGTCAACGTAGAACCAATCGATAGTACCGGCAATAGTTATGTAGGTAGATATGATTATCCTGTAATCAATTTCACAAGCGCGAACGTAACAACTTTGACGTTCGGTACAGCAGTCACTGGTTGGGTAAGTATCACATCAGGTGGTGGTCAAGTAGGTAGCACAGGTCCTGTTGGTGCTACAGGTCCTTCAGGTGGTCCAACTGGTGCGACTGGTGCCAGTGGTCTTGTAGGTGCTACAGGTGCGACAGGCCCTGCAGGAGCAGGCGGTGTCGCACAAAATGTTCTTTACGTAAGTAAATCCGGCAATGACGCAAACAGCGGTGATGCTCTAGGCAATGCAAAACTAACTATAGTAAGCGCAGTTACAGCGGCAAACGCATTACAGGCATTGAATCCAAGTGGTACTACTGTAATTTTTGTCAAAGCAGGTGATTATACAGAGATCAATCCTATATCATTGAGCGCAGGTGTCAGTATCGTAGGCGACAATTTACGTGCAGTCACAGTAAGACCGTCAACACCGACAAGTGATTTGTTCTGGGTTCGTAATCGTTGTTATCTAACTGGTATGACATTTAGAGATCATCTTGATCCGGCAGCCGCAGTTGCCTTTCCAGGCACTGGTGCTGGTTTCATAGTCACAAGTCCTTATATTCAAAACTGTTCAAGTATTACAACTACAGGCGCAGGCATGCGTGTAGATGGTAGCCTCGCTACAGGATTGAAATCAATGGTTCTTGACAGTTATACGCAGTTCAATCAAGGTGGATTAGGTATACACATCGTCAATCAAGGTTATGCTCAATTAGTTAGTATCTTTACTATCTGCTGTACAGCAGGTGTCAAATGCGAAACTGGAGGTACTTGTTCAATCACTAACTCAAATAATAGTTTCGGTGATTATGGCTTGTGGTCGGACGGCGCAGGCCCTGTATTATATACTGGCACATTGACTGCTGTTACACGCGAAACTATGACATTCAGTG